>Ga0041059_1002996_pt1 | contig 11990 bp, 2 predicted proteins | sample AraColnosormetaG_FD_56232 | JGI IMG/M metagenome (GOLD analysis project Ga0041059, IMG submission 56232) | Arabidopsis roots microbial communities from North Carolina, USA - Col MF nosort | ecosystem: Host-associated > Plants > Roots > Unclassified | place: USA: North Carolina | collected 2013-09-02 | reverse complement strand
ATCACTTGTGTCGTCAATACCAGTCAGGCAGTCACTTCTAAACTTTACAAAAAAAAAAAGAAAAAAAAAAACTGTTGATCAGTTCTTTACTACAAAAGAAAACGTCAACTAGCGACAAACTTTGATCTATCGACCATCATTAAGCGCTCGTTGCTAAACAAAAAAGTCGATAGATTTGAAAAATCTCCCGTATATAAAATATGTTGATAAATATAAAATAAGTTTATTTGATTCATTGCATGAGCCATGATTAACGTCGACAACCTTTTTCTTTCTTACATCTGCTTAAAAAAAAATCACACGCACTGAGAAGTTAGATTAAGAATGGTTGACAATTTATTTATTTTTGGTATAAAGAATGGTTGACAATTTATTTATTTTTGGTATAAAGAATGGTTGACAACTAAAGCAAACTTAAACTTATTCTTTTCGAATTACGTATGTACTATCATTATAAATATATTCTCGAATAACTCATATCAAATATATATTTGAAACGTGTATAACTAACATTCGAGATTCTTGGTTTGACGGCATATAGACAAGCCATGCAATTATGTTTTTGCAGCGAATCAAATAATCTTATTTCTTATAAAATCTAAAGAATATATAGCATAGAAATGTAAACAAAAACCAAACTCTATATTTATAGTCTCTCCTGGTGTCGAGAATAACTTTTTTGAGTATATTCTGCACAATTAGTTACTACTTACTAAGTTACTAGTGAGTAGTGATGCACAATAAACAAATTCTGACAGTTAATGGAATAGAACCAGCTTCACTTAGTTATACGTCTCTATCAACTATGAAGTAATAGAATACATTCGACTGCGAAACATTATGAAATCTTTTTATTTTCTCCTTTCTTTCGTTTGACCGATAAAACCAATGGAATGAATATAAGAAATTTCGTTTTGTTTCTGTACGTGGTATATCCACTGATTTAAACTTTTAAATTTACATGCACGGAACTTAAACACAATTGTATATTGTTTAGATTTAGAATATAATCCAGTTGTCTTGTTGGTCTAACATATTATATATATTAATTAACCCAAACTAGGTACATAAACAATTTAATATCTTAAAAGAAATACTATTATGGGGCGGCAGGCAGATCACAACCTTTAGAAATAGAAAGGTAAGACAAACTCACTTATATAGTCAAAAGCTATTAACACTTCCATAAGATATAAATCTCTCAAACTTTTGACAGTCTACAAAATACTTCACATTTTCTTAATAATCATATTATATGCTTTTGTGAAAGCATATAAAAACCTGATCATGTTCGTTTTACAGTTCTGACAATAACAACATGTTTTCTTAACTTTTTTGTAGCTGCTAGCGATCAACGACCAAACTAACGAAAACAACCAATTCTAAAGTTTGTTGTTTGTTTATGTGGTTAGTAATTCAATAATCGAATTTGGCAACCAGTTTTGGTGACTGATTTCATCAACTAATGACTAAAAATTCAGTCTATAAACATTTTCACGTTTCATATTTTGAATTAACGTTAATCACTAAAATTATTTGATTTTTTTGAAGACTACAAAACAAACATAATTTAGTACATGTACTTCAAACTAACACGACCATTAGAAAAACCTTTAAGAGCAAAAAGAGCCGGAGACAAGTTAAAGCCCATAATAGTTGTTAAGTTATCTCTTCGGCCCAAAAAGAAAAAAGACAAGAAGTATGTAATTAAAACGACGTCGTATCATAGTTAACCCTACGAGAGGAAGTACATTAGTTTGGAGAAGAGTAATAGACAGAGAGATAGAGAGAAAGAGAAGCAGTTCGGAGAAACAATGGCGGTAGAAGACACTCCCAAATCTGTTGTAACGGAAGAAGCTAAGCCTAATTCAATAGAGAATCCGATTGATCGATACCATGAGGAAGGTGATGATGCCGAAGAAGGAGAGATCGCCGGAGGAGAAGGAGACGGAAACGTTGACGAATCGAGCAAATCCGGTGTTCCTGAATCGCATCCTCTGGAACATTCATGGACTTTCTGGTTCGATAATCCTGCTGTGAAATCGAAACAAACCTCTTGGGGAAGTTCCTTGCGACCCGTGTTTACGTTTTCAACTGTTGAGGAATTTTGGAGGTTAGGTTTTTGATTTTATTTTATTTCCGACTCAATATCTGGTTTGTTCAATTATTCTGCATCTGGGTTTTGTTATAGGTTTCGATTTGTTGAGGAAAGTTATGTTCTTTATTGGGGGATTAGAAGATCCCATTGAAGTCATTATATGTTTTTGATGAATTGCTATGTTTGGTGTTTGAATTCGTAGCTAAAGCTTATGTTAGGGTTTAGCTTTGATATTCTGTTCACTTGTTTGTGAAGTAAAGTAGAAGAGCAAAGTTTGTGAGAGAAAGAGACCAACTTTGAAATCTTTCTTAGTGGTTTTCTAGGTATCAGAATTTGAGCAAACACTTTCGTGATGACTGAGGGTTGATGTTGTATAGTTCTTGCTCTTCCCAATGAGATTCATAGGTTTGTGTATTGTTCTTTCGACTTCTTATTTTAAAAGACATTTTGGTTTGCAGTTTGTACAACAACATGAAGCATCCGAGCAAGTTAGCTCACGGAGCTGACTTCTACTGTTTCAAACACATCATTGAACCTAAGTGGGAGGATCCTATTTGTGCTAATGGAGGAAAATGGACTATGACTTTCCCTAAGGAGAAGTCTGATAAGAGCTGGCTCTACACTGTACGGTTTCTATTCTTCTTTTATTTTGACTCGTAACTCCTGCGTCATCATCCAATTGAATCTCACCGGTTTTTCTTTTTACATGCTTGGTTTAGTTGCTTGCATTGATTGGAGAGCAGTTTGATCATGGAGATGAAATATGTGGAGCAGTTGTCAACATTAGAGGAAAGCAAGAAAGGATATCTATTTGGACTAAAAATGCTTCAAACGAAGCTGCTCAGGTAAATAGAAAAGACCTTTCTCATCAAAACTCATCAAACAGTCTCTCTGTGTAAAAATAAGACTTTAATTCTCGTCTGCATCAAATGTTGCAGGTGAGCATTGGAAAACAATGGAAGGAGTTTCTCGATTACAACAACAGCATAGGTTTCATCATCCATGTAAGAAGAAAGCTTCTCATAATTCTAATTCAAAAGTCTTCATTTTCTTCAGATCTCTCATTGTTTGGTTTGGTTTCTTTTTTTTTCAGGAGGATGCGAAGAAGCTCGACAGGAATGCAAAGAACGCTTACACCGCTTGAAACCTCTCAAATCTTTGCATTGTTTCAATTACAGTTTTGTATGTGAGAGATCTCTATTTATCTAAACATGACTTGACAGTCTGTCTTTGCTAGTGTTGATTGTTCACGAAGCTCTAACATTTCATTTAGTAATATATTAGTATGGTTCTTCATAATATTTACGTTGGTGCCCTTGTATAAAACCACCGGAGTGAGCGCAAGCTTTACAGACAAACAGTGCTTCTGTCTACCCAAGGCGGGCCTTAAAAGCCTGAATAGTGTATATGTTTACTTGACAAGAGCCCATGTACACTCATGAGCGATTGACTTTAACCGGTTTTAGAGAAAACTACTTTTACATTGTCACATTTACATCCTTTATAATTAACCTTTTAATTTAGGTTTTAAAGATCCACCTCAGCATTTATTTTAATGGAATGATTATTTAGCAGTGTGAACCGATTAACTCGGTTTTTGACGGTGACCGGTTTAGAGGAAATGGGAGTGTCGGTAGGAGATCTAAGTAGCGAGTATGTAAATTGTCAACTGTCTGAAAAGGACCACTTGGGACGACAAGATTCTTCGGCTAATAATAATACATCACTCGTTTCAACAAATAAAATTTTCCTTTCTATTATTATGCAATCTTATAGCATATGGATTTGATCTTTTTTAATATATAAACAAAAGGTTTTCCAATTATGCTAAACCATAATCTGAAATTGATTTTAAATAGCTACAATCAACTACCCAAAAGCTTCAAATATGCAAAATAATAAAGTATAGGTTTATATATATAAACGCACACAAAAGAGGTTGAATAAAAATAAACATAAGGATGCATGTGCAGTCCAGATTAGATCTAAATCTATTGAGTATTGTAATAATATTGTTATGAAGATCTTGCTGCGAAACTACACACATTTAATTCCAACATGTTTTGTTTATAGAAATTGAATAAAATCAAACGCGCCTTCATCTTCAAGTTAAAAATCAAATCTTAATTAGTGAAGACAAAGAAGAAGAAGACATTATTTTAAGTGAGTTCTCTCTCTGTCACACTCACAAAGCTTTATACTTTCTGGCTACTGCAAGCTCATCACTGAAAAGAGCTTAAACCAGAGAGATCTGATAAGAGAAATTTTAGAGTCTCTCTGCTTCAACAAGATCTACATCGACCAGGTTCAATATTTTTCTCTACTGTTAGTTCGTGTTCTAGCTCTGTTTCAACGAGATCCGATTCTGTGTTTTCGATTTCAGTGCTAAAGTTACGGTCTTTGAATCTTTCTATGTTAGGATTAGTCTTTTGAATCCATAAACTCTAGATTTCAATTGTTAAAGGCTAGGTTTTGATTAGTTTGAATTAGCTAGATCCTTTTTTAACAGATCTTGATGTTTAAGCTCAAAGTTGTGTCGTTATACTGAGAATCAAGTTTGTGATTTGTTGGGAATGGTTTCAGGAGATTAGAAAGAATCATGGGTTCTAAGCATAACCCACCAGGGAATAACAGATCGAGAAGTACACTATCTCTACTCGTTGTGGTTGGTTTATGTTGTTTCTTCTATCTTCTTGGAGCATGGCAAAAGAGTGGGTTTGGTAAAGGAGATAGCATAGCTATGGAGATTACAAAGCAAGCGCAGTGTACTGACATTGTCACTGATCTTGATTTTGAACCTCATCACAACACAGTGAAGATCCCACATAAAGCTGATCCCAAACCTGTTTCTTTCAAACCGTGTGATGTGAAGCTCAAGGATTACACGCCTTGTCAAGAGCAAGACCGAGCTATGAAGTTCCCGAGAGAGAACATGATTTACAGAGAGAGACATTGTCCTCCTGATAATGAGAAGCTGCGTTGTCTTGTTCCAGCTCCTAAAGGGTATATGACTCCTTTCCCTTGGCCTAAAAGCAGAGATTATGTTCACTATGCTAATGCTCCTTTCAAGAGCTTGACTGTCGAAAAAGCTGGACAGAATTGGGTTCAGTTTCAAGGGAATGTGTTTAAATTCCCTGGTGGAGGAACTATGTTTCCTCAAGGTGCTGATGCGTATATTGAAGAGCTAGCTTCTGTTATCCCTATCAAAGATGGCTCTGTTAGAACCGCATTGGACACTGGATGTGGGGTAAGTCGATTTCTGTTTGATCTAGTAACATATCTTATTCATTTCTTAGATTCTTATTGATGCTAATTTACCATCTCTAGGTTGCTAGTTGGGGTGCTTATATGCTTAAGAGGAATGTTTTGACTATGTCGTTTGCGCCAAGGGATAACCACGAAGCACAAGTCCAGTTTGCGCTTGAGAGAGGTGTTCCAGCGATTATCGCTGTTCTTGGATCAATCCTTCTTCCTTACCCTGCAAGAGCCTTTGACATGGCTCAATGCTCTCGATGCTTGATACCATGGACCGCAAACGGTAAATATTAACTATCAAATTAGGCGAAAATCCATTTCTTGCTTGTACTCATATTGGTGTCTTTGCTTCTTGATTGCTTGTACAGAGGGAACATACTTAATGGAAGTAGATAGAGTCTTGAGACCTGGAGGTTACTGGGTCTTATCGGGTCCTCCAATCAACTGGAAGACATGGCACAAGACGTGGAACCGAACTAAAGCAGAGCTAAATGCCGAGCAAAAGAGAATAGAGGGAATCGCAGAGTCCTTATGCTGGGAGAAGAAGTATGAGAAGGGAGACATTGCAATTTTCAGAAAGAAAATAAACGATAGATCATGCGATAGATCAACACCGGTTGACACCTGCAAAAGAAAGGACACTGACGATGTCTGGTACAAGGAGATAGAAACGTGTGTAACACCATTCCCTAAAGTATCAAACGAAGAAGAAGTTGCTGGAGGAAAGCTAAAGAAGTTCCCCGAGAGGCTATTCGCAGTGCCTCCAAGTATCTCTAAAGGTTTGATTAATGGCGTCGACGAGGAATCATACCAAGAAGACATCAATCTATGGAAGAAGCGAGTGACCGGATACAAGAGAATTAACAGACTGATAGGTTCCACCAGATACCGTAATGTGATGGATATGAACGCCGGTCTTGGTGGATTCGCTGCTGCGCTTGAATCGCCTAAATCGTGGGTTATGAATGTGATTCCAACCATTAACAAGAACACATTGAGTGTTGTTTATGAGAGAGGTCTCATTGGTATCTATCATGACTGGTAAAACATCTATCCACACACAAATCTTTATCTTCCTTCCATCAATGGCAACAATCATACAATCTCTACTGTTCAAATCTCTGTAGGTGTGAAGGCTTTTCAACTTATCCAAGAACATACGATTTCATTCACGCTAGTGGTGTCTTCAGCTTGTATCAGCACAGGTAATGATTATAAACCCTAACTTAACCTTAAAGCTCCACACTTTCTGAGAATCAAAGCAACCCTTTATTTAGCCCTAAAGCTACAAACTTTCTGAGACTTAGCAACGTTGAAGTGAAACCCAAAGCTATGAACTTTCTGAGAATTAGTAAACACTTGTTTTAACCTTAAAGCTATGAACTTTCTGAGAATTACCAACCATTGATCTAAACCCTAAAGCTACAAACTTTTTGAGAACTAGTGATGAATTTTTCAATTCTGTACTAGGGTTGTTTAAGTAATGGGTCAATTTCATGTTGGCAGCTGCAAACTTGAGGATATTCTTCTTGAAACTGATCGGATTTTACGACCGGAAGGGATTGTGATTTTCCGGGATGAGGTTGATGTTTTGAATGATGTGAGGAAGATCGTTGATGGAATGAGATGGGATACTAAGTTAATGGATCATGAAGACGGTCCTCTCGTGCCGGAGAAGATTCTTGTCGCCACGAAGCAGTATTGGGTAGCCGGCGACGATGGAAACAATTCTCCGTCGTCTTCTAATAGTGAAGAAGAATAAAACAAAAACAAAAAACTCCTCAGGTATTGTAGTTACAGTCCCTGTACTTTACATTTTTTACCAGATTTGACTACGAACTTTTGTTAAGATCAATTAAACCCAAATTCCTTCTTTTTCCTTTGTTACTCTTATGATTGAGTTTGTTTTTTCTTTCTTTCTTTCAGGTTACTAAGCTTGAAGTGTAGATCTATTTTACAACATCTGGAAAATTCTTATCAAAAAAGGAAGGAATCAGAATTTCCATTAAAGAAAGGTGTCAAAAAAAAGTTGTAAAACTATATAGTAGTGATCAAGACGAATATGTGCATTTATGTTTTATTTTTGTTCCCTAGTTTTTAATTTTATTTTTTTGAAGGAAGAAAAAATTAGTTCCATGTGTTTTTGCAAGATAGTTGAAACCTTGGACGCTTGTTATGTATGATGCGATCTTGACATTTTTTAATAACAGTTATTTTAAATAAATTTATGATATAAACGGAAACTTCTAGATAGTTTTAAATAACATAAAATTAGTAGAAAATATCAATAACAGTTCGATGACATTATTGTAGGGAAATTGATTCATATGTGGGTCGCTATTGTACGTAAATGGATACTACTGTTTTGGAAGAAAGCTATAGTTGTCATGGGTCACCTTTTGTCTCATGACTCTCATCATACATTTATAGATTACATATTTACATTATCATAACATTTTACACATATTGATATAACTATCTCTAATAAAAAAAAAACACAATCTAACTTTATAGCACATAAGTATTAAACATAATGAATTTATCCCCAACAGTTTTAAGTTCCGGTCGAATAAAAAACTATGGGTTGTTGTGACATCGGCTCCTTTATCTACAAACAAAAAGAGAAAAATTATTCTTCTTTTCTTTTTGGGCAAAGATGGAATAAAAGGACCAATAAAAATAGTAAAAAATACAACTAAGACTACTTTCGTATAAGTGATGACTCTATAAAGGAAACTGTTTTTTTCATTCAATTATTACATCAATACTACTTTCGTTTGAATTATAACATTTTCGTACAAAGATGGATGCATATACACATTTTGTTTGGCTTATCCTTCCCAGACAAAAAAAAGTGGCTTATTGTTTTTAACCTAAATAATCCGACTCGTATCAATACACTCGCTTAAGAATTTTTATTTTCTTTGATAACAGGAATTTCGCAAAATACTAATCTTTCGCATTTTTGGAGTGCCGAATATTGATGTTTTAAACATCTATAAGGAGTTAAGGATTAAGGACCAACTTTAAACAAAATCATAGTTGAATAACTCGAATCATAATTCCTCATCTCCAAGATGAGTCATCAAATCACTCGATCACAATAAAATGAGATATTTCGCCAAAGCTCAATTTCATTAAATTATAGGCAAGATCATACTCTTCCGTAAGGAAAGCAAATTGGAAACTATTAAACTTACATGGATAATAAAAGATACACAGGTTGATGTATTTTTAGGAACTACAACATCCAGATAACGAAACCATAAGAGAAAAAGTTATTACTAGAAAATAGATAAAGAAGTCTAAACATCCTAACCAACGAACTATTGACCTAGTGGTAAATTTCTCGGGTGAAGGTAGTAGGTTCAAGGCACGTTAGAAGAAATCTCTTCTCCAAAAAAGATGAATTTAACTTGGTGTGAATTCCGCCTCGGAATGTAGAACTTTTGGAGTTGAACTTCCAGATATTAAAAAAACAAAAAAAAATCATTTTAAAGATAATGAGTTCCATGGCGAAGATAAACCACTAGAACTGGCGGAAAGTTAACTGATGACATATCGTCAACCACCTTGAGATACATTGCCTTACAAGAATAACAAGATTCCGTCGAGTTTTGATAATCCTAACTTGCTTATAAAATGCTGAAGCACCCATTCCTTGAAAAAGGAGGTCACAAAAATGAGAATAATATTCAAACATAAAAAATAGTAGATACCTAATTACTTTTGATAGTTGAAAATTGAAATCAATATGGTATACAAAGGGAAAAGAAAATGGTACACAACGGAAGAGAGGAGCCGTGATTAATTTTTTATTCGGCCAAATCACAAATATAGAGTAACACTGAAACACGTAAATTATCTCAATGAACGCTTTTAGATTACAAGACACGTGAAATGAAAAAAGCTCTTTCACGACCACGATCTTAAGTTTATCTTGTGTCGGACTAATAAGATTTGAATGATTCAACAAGTACTAGTAACTACTTTTAAAAAATTTCATCATAGTAACCTTAGAAATTAAAAGCAATTATTTTAATCTCTTTTAATCATAATATAACGCAAGAGATTTCAAATTAGTTTCTTCCCCACTGAGATATATATAAAAAAACTTATCTTTTTATAAGTAGAAATAAAAAGACGAGTTGAAAATTGTGTGGCTAAAACTAAAAGAGAATAGCATTGGGACACCTAAAAAGTCAGAACTTCATTCAATTACATTACATATACAACACATAAATATGACAAATGTTAGTTGTCTATTTCATGTGGAACATGAAGACTACATAAATATATATCTCATCGTTTTCTTTTCCAAATTGTGTTTAAAATGTATGAAAACACCGGTATATATTCGATTTTATTTTTGATTATTATTCTAAAACCAAAAACCAAAAAGATTTGAACTGAAACTAAACTAAACATTTTTTTTGATAAAAATATATTAAACTGTTGTATCGAACAACTCCTAACAAACATAAAGCAAAACAACATAATTTATTTCTTGATTGTAAGATTTTGTTCATATTTGAGATTTGAGTTACAAAGACCACCATTTGAAATCCGAGGCAAAACTGTGGGCTATTCAGTATTTCTTACGTTACTTTCATAGGCTCATATATAAATGTTTTTGTTTTCTTTCTTATTTTGGCTCAATTAAATAAGCTGTTACAACTTACCTCGATTGGTCCGTTACGTACAAGCTTCATAAATACAACGTTGAATAAGTTCTTCACAGTGACCAGCTCAACTAAGGTAAATGAGAAACGGAAGAAAGCTGAACTTAAAGCTAAGGAACGAAGACAGACATTTACCTTATTCATCTTGTGGAGAGGAACAAGTAAAACCTTTCGCATTGCTCCTATCTCATTGAGTATGAGAACTGATAGAACTCCAAACCATGATAATTGCTCCAAACTATTCCTGAAAAGCCGGTATATGCAACATAGTTAAGATACGCATAGTCATAGACTAAATACTTATTTGATAATAAGTTTTAATTCTCTCCGTGTTTTAGCTCTCGGGTTTTGTTTGGCTTTTGATGTCTGAAAATGTTTTTTTGTCAACTTATTCTCATTTTGCGAGTGACGGTTTAGTGTGTCTATTAATTATCTGATTTGTCCGGTTTTGGTCTTCGATTTGTTTGGCTTTTGTTTCTTGAAGGTCCGGGCTAATTTAGTCGGGTCATGTAGGTTTCGTTTATTCAGTTCATTTAGTTTTCAAGTATTTGTAACCTGCCTTTCGTCAACACATCCAAGTATCCAATATAATCTATTAGATGACCAAAAAAAACAAAAAAAGGAAACTTGTAATTTACAAAGCATAAACATTATTTGTTGATGTGAAATCTCTAGTTTTGAGATTTACTTCTACTCCAATCTTGAGTCTTTAATGTCATTATTTTACTCCAATTTTGATGTTCAATTTCTTGAGAAAAAAAAACGTGTATTATGTATTATTGGAGAATTTTTTACCGAATATCTCTTTAGTATCGTAAAAGAAAAATGTTTATCCTTGCATACATAACATATAATTTGCTCATACGGTTTTTATAAGTAATGAAGCTTTTTATTTTCACCCCCAAAGAACAAACATCTGATCATCTCCAATTTTGACCTCAAAAGAATACGATGAAGTTTGAATAATTATGTTAAAAGGAAAATAAAATAAAAGGATGGTCACGGAGGAACGAACAAGCGAAAGCAATGATCATTCCAATGAGTAAAAAATGACCATCTACTAACGAAAGTTTTCCATTATATTATGTTTTTGCCTTTTTTCAAAATAATCACATTGGTGAACTTTTTGTAAGAAAATTTATACTATTAAAATTGAGTAAGAATAATGACATTAATGACTACCAATTCATAACTTTACTCTGTTTTAAAATAATAATCACAATTGGATATGGTCAAACTAAAGTTTTCCATTTGCCGTTACAAGAAATGCTATATAAGTTTCGTTTGGTTGTTGAATATACCTCATTATGAATTTAGGACAATCAATGCTATTTGTTTCATCTGTAATTAATTATATCTAACAATCAATTAATGACAATAGAAAAGAATAATGTGTTTACACTAATTCTGTATTCACTAATCTAGATTTTTGCGCAATTTGAATTTTAAAGTTTAGTGTAAGGTTTTTTTTTTTTGGGTGCACACTGAATATAGTTTAGCCTAAGTAATACTAGATATATAGTAGTAAAAGGAAATAGGTTTTAATTAAATTAAGAAGTTTGGTTAAATTCAACTGTTGCTTTGAAACCACACACACATGTCATCATAAAAGTTGGGCAACGAGTTTGAAAGATGGAACCTCTGCAAAATAAAGTTTTTCTTTCCCTACCTTATGCATATATAATTATTTTCCACAAACATAGTGTACCATCAATAAAAATACATATATGATCTATATTTTGGCATAAAGTTTTCCATTATTTTCTTGTGATAATGATTATGGTAAAGATTTTTAGTGCAGATTAATTTTTTGGTTATTAGATTATTTGTTCTTTAAAATGCAGAAACATTGTTGAAACTTAGAACCAAATGAAAGCTGAATATTGCTTGTTTTTTTTTTGTTTTTTTTTTCACAATATTGCTTGTTTTAGTTTGTTATGTTTTCATTTACCATT
>Ga0041059_1002995_pt1 | contig 11993 bp, 10 predicted proteins | sample AraColnosormetaG_FD_56232 | JGI IMG/M metagenome (GOLD analysis project Ga0041059, IMG submission 56232) | Arabidopsis roots microbial communities from North Carolina, USA - Col MF nosort | ecosystem: Host-associated > Plants > Roots > Unclassified | place: USA: North Carolina | collected... | reverse complement strand
TTTTTTTTTTTTTTTTTCTCGATCTAACTCCATCTATTATTCTACGGATATAAGCTCTCCTCTAAAGAGAGCCAATCGGGAATCGTTGAACTTACATGGGAAAAACAGAATCCGTGTGCTCTTGCACATTTTGCAAGGTAATCTGCACGAATATTACTAGTTCGAGGAACGTAGTTAATATTTAAAGATACAAGTTTATCTCTAAAAATCTTGAAATCTTCTAGCTCCGATGCAAAATTAGGCCACTCCTCCGGGGTATTAACCATGGTGATAAGATCTGAGCAATCCGTCATAACTTGTACCCTCGATATCGACAATCCCACCATGCACTTCAAGGCCCAAACTAATGTGTCTAATTCCGCGTGAAGCGGTGATAAACAACGTCGTGATCCCTTCAATCCCAAGTGTAACAGTCTTTCCCCGATGTTCAATATCCACCCATGACCACTTCGAGGTTCAGATACATGCCACGACCCATCAATAAAGCACACTGGAACGTCCAAAGGTAAAATTGGGACTTGCAAACATGGCACCGTCTCCTCCACTTGCTCCTCTCTCATGTTGGCTCTCCTCCAAACTTCTTCCTCTTGGATTGCCAATCCTAAAGTGTCTTGAGGTTGGACGCAAATATTTTCAAAAATCTTTCGATTTCGCGCTTTCCAAATATACCACATGATCCACGGAAAAATCCGTAGGCTCTCCTCGCTAGCTCCAATCTCCTTTGCTCTCCAATACAAATAATCCAGATTATTGTATATAGAGGGCGACGGAAACCTAGATAGAGAGGAGGGAATACCGGACAAAGCCCAGACTTGTCTCGCTGGTGGACAATCAAATAGCAAATGGTTGATGGTTTCCTCATTAGCCCCACATCTGGGACACTTTTTATCTCTACCAATATGGCGAAAATGTAGTCGTTGACATGTTGCCAAACAACCTGACACACATTGCCACACAAAATGCTTAAGCTTTCGTGTAGTTTTTAACTTCCACGCTTGCGCCTTTAGTGCTGAAACACTAGGTCCCTGAAAAGGGTGGTCACAAGACGGGCGAGAGATAGCTCTCGCGGCTTCATATCCTGTCTTGACGGTATAATTACCTGATTTGGTCATAGTCCAACTATATCCATCTCGCGAGGCATTTAAGCTCGGTTTTATCCCTAAAATGAGGGTAATATCTTTGGGGGGGAAGAGCTCACGTAACCGATCTACTTTCCACTGTTTCGTTTCAAAATCAATCAAGGTATTTACATAGATCAGAGGTTTTCTATCCGTAGCTAGACCTTTCGGTGGTCTTGGGGAGATATCTGGGATCCATGGATCAGTCCAAATACAAGTCTCAAAACCCGACCCAATGGTCCTACGAATCCCGGCCTTGAGAACATGTTTGGCAGCAAGCATACTCCTCCAGCCATACGATGGCCGATTGGATACTGTAATCTCTAATGGGCTACTATATCTGAAGTATCTTCCCTTAAGGATTCGACTAAGGAGGGAGTCCGGGAATCTTAAGAGTCGCCATAATTGCTTCGCCAAAAGTGCGAGTTAAAGTCTTCAAGGGTCCTGAATCCTAGACCCCCATCAGATAGTTGAGTACATAGTTGGTCCCATGCAATCCAATGTAACCCTTTACTATCCGCTTTGTTACTCCACCAAAATTTGGCGATCGCACTACTTAGCTTGGAAGTAACCGCTTTTGGTAGGAGGAAGCACGACATAACATATGTCGGAAGGGCTTGGGCTTGAGATTTGATCAGCACTTCTTTCCCTCCTTTGGAGAGAAATTTGGATGTCCACGTGTTTACCCTTGTTTGTAATCTATCTCTCGCAAAAGCAAAGACTTGAGCTTTGGATCCATGAATCTTTTCAGGGAGTCCTAGATAAGTTTCCATACCACCTTCTTGCGAAATCCCCATTCTTGTCTTTATCTCTTGTCGAATAGAAGGGGAAACCTCATTACCAAACATAATGGATGATTTTGCTAGGTTAATCTCTTGCCCTGAAACCCTTTTGGATCGCCGTTTAACAAGACCCTATAAGTCACTGATGTAATGCACTGCATTATCCAACCAATCCATCTTGGGTCAAAACCCATTTTTTCCATTAATGCACGTAGAAAATCTCACTCTACTCTATCATAGGCCTTGCTCATATCAGTTTTGAGTGCCATAAAATTCTTTCGGTTCGATGGGTTAGAACGGAGTGCGTGAAAATTTTCTTGAGCAATAAAAATATTATCAGTGATTAATCGTCCCGCTACAAACGCGGATTGTGTCTCGGATATAAGCTCTGGAAGAAACTTCTTGAGGCGTAGACTCAGAATTTTTGACACCACTTTATAGCTTACATTACATTAACTAATAGGACGGAAACCAGACATTTCCCTAGGCCTATCCCCTTTTGGGATAAGGCAAATGTTGGTCTCATTTAGCTTTCCATCAAAGATACCAGATCTAAAGAAATTCTTCACCAAATTGGTGAGATCACCTTTTATAATGTCCCAAAAACGTTGGTAAAAAAGTGCCATCATCCCGTCTGATCCTGGTGCTTTTCCCGGGTTTAATGAGAATAAAGCTCTTTTCACCTCCTCTTCTGTAACCTCCTTGGTTAGAGCCTCGTTCATCCTTGGAGTAACCGCAACATGGACATCTTTAAGGACATTAGTGGGATCTCTCGAAACCGAGGAAGAAAAGAAGTTATCAAAGTAGCTCACGGCGACTTTCTCGATACCTTCTTCATTATCAACCCACACTCTATTTTGATCGAGGATACCAATTATTCTGTTCCTAGCCCGCCTTTGTTTAGTTGAAGCGTGAAAATATTTGGTATTTGTATCTCCTAATACCATCCAAACTTGTCTACTCTTTTGGTACCAAAAGATTTCTTATAAGTACCATAATTTGATTTGAGGAAAGTTGACTGAACAACCGCAAGAAGCGTAAATGGACTAAACCCATAGTAATTGATTCATGATGAATCAATATGTAACGTGAAACTTTACAAAGGAGAAATCTAGTGGAGTTTAGCAAACGAATCGATTTTATGACTGGACCACATATTAAATTACATAATAAATCACATAATCTGTAAATATTTTAATAACATATTTATTTGTCACACCAACATTCGCATGGATCATTTTCATTCCAAAAAAAAAAGAAAGAAGAAGAAAAAAATACTCACATGGATGATGTTATTAGTATTATAATTGTTATTCTATTATGCGGAAGCATTAAACCAGAACACATATCTTAGCCAATTTAGTAACAAATTTGTCACGGAATTGACTGGTAATCAATGTAGAGATTGGAAATCAACCACAAATCAACGTTCAATTGCTTTTCCTTTTGTTCTTTCAAAGCTTTCTCTCTATAAAACGTTCTTTTTATCCATCTAAAGTTCTCTTTGTGTCAATGGGCACAAAGCTCATCAAAGCTCTTTTTTTGTCTCTCTACAATCATCTTTTCATCTTAGTATAATCGTATTCTTTGGGAATTAACTTTCCAATTACCGGTTCGATATACTGTCATATCATGGGCGTAATACGATTATAAAGTATAAACCAACAATAACCTATTCCTATTTTTTTCTATCTACCTCGTACTTTTAATCTATGTTGCATAGCAACAGAAACGGAAACACGGAAACGAAACGTTTCGAAAACCGAAAACAATTTTTTTTTAAAATTAAGGAACGCAAACGTTTTGGAAACTTAGACATATATATATATATATATATATATTTTAAACAACAAAAATCTAAAACATAAATATCAAATAGATAAAGTAAAATTCTTAAAAATAAAGATTAAAAAGCGTAATATCAAATATTTAGACCATCATTTTCATTAGTTCCATTAAAAATCATATGAAGCACATGAGATTTGATTCGTCGAGAGAAAGATCTTAAAACTTGAGTCTCCCAAAATTAGTTAAATCTTTATCTTTCCAAACTTTTATTATTATTAAGTTTCCAAAGTAAAAAAATAAGATTTTTTGCGTTTCTAAAATATAAAAAATTTCATCGTGTTTCCAAATATAAAATTTTAGGAAACGCGTTTTTGTGAATTTCCATCGAATTTCCAAGAGTTTCCGTTTTCTGAAATGTTTCGGAAACGGAAAACGCACTGCGGAGAGAATTTCCATGCAATTAGCTTTTAATATATTTGTCCAAATGAAAGTAAAATGTTCATAATATAAAAGGTGCCATATTCCAAGAGTTATTGGTCCTTTCACTTGATCGTTAAATGGTTGGAAAGCAAATTGGCCTTTCAACGAATCCTAGAATCAACAATTCATTTGTTTTTATTTTCTAGCTCCTACAAAATTCTATATCTAAATAATAATATTGTTAATCAATTAATTAGTTTTTTTCAGGGTATATATTCTGTATATATTATTAAATAAAAGTTCGAAAAAAGAAATTAAATGTGGAAAGCATGTAGCTACAATAACTCCCCAACCAACCATGTGTGTTAAACTTTCACCACTTTATCTTCAACCTTATCATCATATATATATTTTTTGAAAATTTCTAACAACATATAATCTTACAAATAGACTTGAGTATTCATCTAAAAGTATAGTTACATGATTAGGTCACTAAACAAATTTTTAAATTTTCAACTTGTGGAAGTTGTGATTAATTTGATTTTTAAGCTCCATTTCCATCATACAGAATATTGGTACAACAAATTATCCTCCAACATTGAGTCATATATTACGTGTTCAACTTCAAAGTAAAACATGTCTAAATTCACAACCGAAAACCCACATATTATAGAGAACTTGCCCCATATAGCCCCTATATTATATTCCCCGGAAACGGCTAGATCCAAAGCACATGTAGACATGGCAATTTCCTATTGGTTTACTCCGGCCATGGATTGATTAAAACGATTATTGCCTTAAATATTCAGACGAATTCAATGGCCTTTAAAAGGCGGAGAGCTTCAGAACAAGCAACATAACGAGAGATTTTTTATATATAAAAAATAAAGGAAGCACGAGTTCACCTTAAAAATTTGAGTTTCTCTTTTCTTGACCCTGAAGTTTCGTTTTGATCAATTTCACCCATTTCTTTGTTCGTCGTCTTTTCTTTCAAAAGGGTTTCATCTTTGTATTATAAAAATCCAAACTTTATATCTTCACAAGCAGCAAAGATCTCTATTTCAATCCTCTCATGGAAACTGCTTCTCTTTCTTTCCCTGTCCCAAACACGAGCTTCGGTGTAAACAAATCTATGCCTCTCGGTCTAAACCAGCTCACACCATACCAAATTCATCAGATTCAGAACCAGCTTAACCATAGACGTAGCACAATCTCAAACCTCTCTCCAAACCGTATCAGAATGAAGAACTTAACACCTTCTACCTCCAAAACCAAGAATCTCTACAGAGGCGTAAGGCAAAGGCACTGGGGGAAATGGGTCGCTGAGATCCGTTTGCCCAAGAACCGGACCCGTCTCTGGCTCGGGACATTCGAAACCGCCGAAAAAGCCGCCTTAGCTTACGACCAAGCTGCTTTTCAGCTCCGTGGAGATATCGCGAAGCTTAACTTCCCAAACCTCATACACGAAGACATGAATCCTCTCCCTTCCTCTGTTGATACCAAGCTTCAAGCTATCTGCAAAAGTTTGAGAAAAACAGAGGAAATTTGCTCTGTTTCTGATCAAACAAAGGAGTACTCTGTTTACTCTGTTTCAGATAAAACAGAGCTTTTCCTGCCAAAAGCAGAGCTTTTCTTGCCTAAAAGAGAGCATTTGGAGACAAATGAGCTCTCTAATGAGTCACCGAGAAGCGATGAGACCTCGTTGTTGGATGAGTCGCAGGCGGAATATTCATCGTCGGATAAAACATTCCTGGATTTCTCGGATACTGAGTTTGAAGAGATTGGAAGTTTCGGGCTTCGGAAGTTTCCTTCGGTGGAGATTGATTGGGATGCAATTAGTAAACTGGCCAATTCTTAAAGTCTTCTATTTTATATTAATCTTCTGTGCAACTGAAATTTTCAACAAGTTGCAGATGAGTTTATTAGGTTTGAATCTGTCCTAGTTTTCTTTGTTGGTCGTATAGAGTTTTACTATGTAGCTAATCTCCATGTTTGGTTTGGCTTGGTAAGTTTTTAAGGTCCTCGTCATCAACAAACCGGAGAAAGTTTATGTATTCAAAAGCTATGTATTATATCCTCACATCTACTTATGAGAGTGAGATCAAAGTTTGTAAAATGAAGTCTTGATTTCTTCTTTTAGTTCTCTCTTTTTTAAAACCAAATGTATTTCTTTTTTTTGTGTTTCTTATTATGCATGCTAATTCCTGATTTCAGTTTACGAATGTATTTTATTTCATTTTTCAATCCTCTGTTTCAACTTGAAGCTACTCTTGACAACCCAATCGGAGCCAAAATACCTTTGGGCCTTCTCGGCCTTGTTTTAGTGCCCAACATCAAGATTGGATAAGATATATAAATACGAAGCCCAAAAGATATGGAATTGTAAGGACTAAAGACGATTAAGTATATTTTTTCCAATATGGTGGTATATTTGTGAGGAGTATTGATTTTTTTTAATCACAAAATGATGGTTAATTATATATTAGTAGTTAGTATGGAGTACCTTTCAATTCTATATAACGTTACTGTCAAATTTTTAGATATTGAGTTAAGTAATTAAAAAATCGCGTCAAGTTATTGATAAAAAATAGGTTTATGGTTAATGCAAGACACGTAGAAAAAGCATAATTCCAACACTAATATCTCCATCACCAACTGTTTCCGTTGATACCGTTGAGTGCCTTTGATTCTACAAAAAAAAGCCATGATTACTTATTTTATGGGGTTGGTGACTCTTCTTTTACATCCTGCATTGTGTTTTTTAATTATAGAAATGAACACACTTCGTTCTCTTATGCATAAGCTTGAATGTTATTTAGCAAATTAACCATATAATCTATCGTTTATTGTTGCATTTGTTCTTGATTTATGATGCTAAAGACGTTTATTTGGCAAATTAACACTATCGTCTATCGTTTGTTGTGTGTTTTGTTTGATAGATCGTGTAGAATATAGTGATTATATCGACTGAAAATCGAGGAAAACATAAGTGATTCATTTTAAGGATTAGCGACTTTTGGAGAAAGTGAAGAGTTATCTAAGACACTCTCCTTTTAAGCCATTCATAGATAATATTGTATGCAGACACTAGTTGATTTTGTTATTCAATAGGAATTTATATATTTATCTTGGCAAATTTGCCCAATTCTCTACTACCTTCCTCTCTTTTTTTTATGAACAGTGGGTGGGGTTTACTACATTTAAAAATAAATTTTACAATTATGAATTGCTTTTCATGTGAATTCATTCAAAGAATTAAAGAAAACTCGAAAGTGAAACTGTTGTTCCAGCAACAAACTTTTTCAAAATCACTCTTTTAATATGATTCAGAATCAATCATTTTAAATAGTGATTTTACTAGTCTTGTACCAGATCACATAATAATTTATTTTTAGCTAAAAGCATGAAAGTATATCTAGACTTCGTGCTTTATTGATATGCGATGAACAATTTTTTTTATATATACTAAATTACGATGATCATGTTAAAAAACCGAAATCGATAATAATCTGCATAATAATTTTTGCATATATTTAATCCCGCTTTAGAGAAACATTTCCCAATGATTGCCCATGTTATCCATTAGACCATTACTGATTACACTCAAAATAAAAAACAAATGGCAACTTGTACATACTATCGATATTTTAAAAATATGATCCGATATATAAGAAAAGTAAAAGCTATGTTGCAAATTGACATTATTAAAATTTTCACAAGCATTATTGGTTATTACTTACTTACTTATAATATTTGAGGGTGGGAATTGATGTATAATGTATACCTTAATATTAAAAGCCCGATCGACTAGTTACGGTTGTAGTTGGATTGTATTTAAAACTATAGATTAATTGTTGTAGAAATTAGTATGTGGGGATTCAAATGTGTTTCATACTTCGAGTGTAAAACATAATTGTTGCTTTTAGAAAAAACTAATAATTAATTCTATAATATATATTTTTATAACAAATTTGTTAGAATGATTTGAAATGGAGCAAATAAAACTTGTACAAATGTCGTATTTTGGTTGAAACCAATTATGGATTTGCCATTTTTTTGAATGGCATTTGTGGTTTTTGTCATTTTTTAAAATAATTTGTGGATTTATCCTTTTGCAGGTTACAAAAATATGATTTAACATGTATTTTACTAAATGTTCTGAAATTTGGTCTCGATGGCATATTACGGCGAAGAGTTGCTAGGTGAGGATGGACTGCCGCGATTTTTGCTTAAATCGGTGAAAATGAAAATCTTCTTAAAACTTTAGCTTTTGACTATGAATCCTTAAAATAATTATAGATATGTACTATTTTGGTTAAATTATATGAGAAAATGATATAAAAAAATTGGAAGAAAAACGGAAAACAAGTTGTGAAAACGCAGACAACTTGTCTCAATTAGGGATTTTGGGAAGAAGATGACTCCATAACGAAAACACTAATTTTTCCCTTTTTATTAAGTTAAAAAAAAAAATTCGAGAAAAGTGCAATTGAAAACATCGAACTAGGGGCTGCAGATATTTAGATATTTAGTAGGTTGTTAGTACCACTAGGCTATCAGAATTTTACTTAATTTCATCGTTTACATTTATTGTATAACCTAAATATTTATAAAAACATAAAATATACAACATCTAGTTTCCGACTAATTCCCGCTTAAACCGACTAGGCATGCAGCGCTAGATCACCGCCAAAATAGCGTGTAGTGATTTTTAGAACACTGGTTTTACTCGTTATGTTTAGGTTAATCGGTTTCATTTGTTTTTAGGATTTAGTATTTGATATAAATTAAAGTTTGCAATTTTGCAAAGAAATTGATAAATACGTATATTTTTAAGTGTTTGACAATAAAAAATATAGTAAAAATGCCAAAATCAACAATAATCTCTTTTGATTACATTTTAAACTTTTATGATTATTTTTTCTTTTTCAGAATATCTAAGAGAATTTGAGCATAGACCTATTGGAGACCAAAATTTAATATGATTTCCTCTTTAGGTTTTGTATGAGATATTATACCCGTTACACTATTGAAATTGGATACATTTATAATTGTTTCTTGGGAAACAAAATTATGTATGTGTTATGTATTGTCCTTGAAACCATTTCATAACAACATGATGAATTGAATGTTAAATATATTGAGAACAACTTTATTGATGCTTTTAAATTATTATTCCCAAAATCTTAAAGCCATCGACCTTTCTATTTCTCCTTTATTTCTTTTAGTTTCCTTATATAGTCGAGGGGCCGAAAATGATTGAACTGGATTTTATTTTGTCTGATATAAATTTCTTTTCTTATTCATTTAATTTAAAACAAAAATATAAAAAATCGTATAGTATTTTTCATTTCTGAAACTCGTAAACATTTCAAAGCTGTATTAACAATAATGTAGCATACTATTTAAATTTTTCTGTGAACCTTAAAATCCACTATAGTATTTTATTTTCTTACGAACAATAGGGAAAATAATTGTTGTGTTTGCAGACTTTGCACTATATATACTTGCCGATTTGGTATGAACTGTGAAGGGCAATGTTCTTTCTTGTGGCATTCCTTTTATCTTTTGCCGACAAAGATTCCCACCATATAAAGGAACTTGGTGTTTCATCAAGTGCCTCCCAAAAAGTTTATTCTAAATATTTTAAATATAAAGTATAGAACTTGTGTCAGTGTCATTTGTTGTATTTCTATCCAAAATCAAATACGGAGAAAAAATTATGGATCTGATTGGTAACCAAAAGCAGTACAAATTTTTTAACTGTTAATTAGAGTTGTTAGCTTTATCGGAATATAGTGCAAAGCTGTTAGAAAGAGCTGTACAAAAAAGATGAGAATAAAATTTTTTATAACGTTTTTAATAGTTTTTGTGATTGATAACTGTTAAAGTTTGAACAAAACTGTACTATGTTACCATTCAAACCCTATGACTTTCACAAATGTAGTAAATCTTCACACAGTTCAACGTAATTTTAAAATTTCACAAGCTTTTGACATGTAGACTTCAATAAAAAAAAAAGAATGTTTTGGTGTAGGTCTGTATGATGAGACATTTAATCCCTAATGTAGATAAAAAGTATACCAGGAAATGATTGCAAGGCAGAAACTATTGTGGCCGTTGAAAGAATTCACGTGGCATGATGATTCTTTTGTGTCGATCCCATCTTAATTATGGTGAGCGTTTGGGGATAGGATTCCGTTAGCAGCCTTTAATAATTAAGTTCATGTTCTCAAGGAACAACAGATCCAGATTAAATATTTTTCATCATGATTTTAGCGCAAAAAAAATAAAAAAATCAGGAATCTGTTTTAAAATTCACTAATTGTTTTTAAAGGAACTGAACTGTCCTGGTAATTAATTAATGGTGCTTGGTTGTTCTTTAGAAAAAAAAAATTTTTTCTAAAGACGACGAGAAGTAAAATGATAGAATCCTTAAACAAAAAGAACAAAAAAAGGTAAAATGATAATGATTAGGTTATATATTCCTCATGCACGACATCTTCCTACATGTTTTTTACGTCGCAGTTCTAAGCATTTCATTTCTCTATTGATTATTACATTATTGGGTAATTCATTTTGAAATTGAGAAGTTCCTTTTCTGCAAACCCTAATTGATGATAATGTCACGATAAAATTTGAACTTTTTTCTATCTTTCGATGAAGTGGATAGTACTTGCTCTATGTCTCTGTAGATATCGGTCACGTTGTGGGTGGAGACAAGTTTGATTCGTTGCACGTGAAGTCGGTAACCAGTACGAATAGAATCAATTATAGATTTTTTAGTGTAGGCATTTGTGGATTTTTTAAAAATGTTATTTTTACCTATTTGCTATTTTTAAGATACTTAAAAATGTATTTATTTACGATTAGTTTTTACAATAATATATATTTTATACTAAATATTATATTTCAAAAATAAATGAAACCGATTAAACATAAATATAACGAATAAAATACATATTAAATCATATTTTTATATTTTTAAAAGAAGCAAAATTCATAAATTCTTTTAAAAATCAAAATCCACTGATGCCATTAAAAATTTGATAAATCCGTAATTGATTCTTTATTAAGGCAACATAAAATTTGATGTGCATGCAAATCAAGTCTAAGATATCGTTTGAGCTATCGTTCAAAAAACTTGACCAACAAAAAAATTACTAAAACTTATTTTTATTATTATAAAACAAGCTAGCAAAACATTTGAGATTAAGTTGTAATATCTGCATCAGAAAAAATGGCATATCCACACATGCATGTGAACATGTGAGATTTCTCTTTGTCTTCTATTTAATTATACAACATGTAACATAATTTTTCCAAAATATTATGTGAAACATAGTATAATCTGATTTCACTGCGAAATAAACGAAGTGACTTGCATATATCACCACCAAAATCTTTACAATATTAGTTGTGACGAAAAAGTAAACAAACATTAAAAGAAAGTAGTGTCGACATCATCATTCATCATATATGTGGATAAAAATATCTGAAGAGTCAGGATCTCGTGATCACGAACTCAAGAATATGATGCGTTTACCTCAAATCTCAATTAATCAAATTTTTTTTTTCCCTAACACACAAAAACTACATTATGAGATTTTTTTTCAAAAAACACTATTATGGGAATTTGCTTAATTGTTTTCTTTTGGACTAAATGTACTAGACGCTGACTGATCAGTAGAAAGCTGTTAACTACCTTAGCCATGTGGCGCTTATTAAACTACAACAGCTAGCAGTGAAACCTAATAAGAACAAAACGTGTTCGATTTTGGTTTGGCGATACTTTGTCTCATTATAAAATTGCATGTTTTATAAATAAAGATCAAATAAAATATGGTGATTATATATATATATATATATATATATATATTNCTGA
>Ga0041059_1002994_pt1 | contig 12000 bp, 7 predicted proteins | sample AraColnosormetaG_FD_56232 | JGI IMG/M metagenome (GOLD analysis project Ga0041059, IMG submission 56232) | Arabidopsis roots microbial communities from North Carolina, USA - Col MF nosort | ecosystem: Host-associated > Plants > Roots > Unclassified | place: USA: North Carolina | collected 2013-09-02 | reverse complement strand
ATCTCGTCTTTGAGTCGTGTGTCGTCTCTATTTCGAGAATATCCACTCCAGATCTTCCAAGTGCCGAAATTGGGATTGATTCCTCACCAGGATCATATCATCTAACAACAATTGTCTTGCCAAGATAGGTATGTTATTCAGTAAATGGCAGATTAGTAAATAATATTAAGGTTGCTGACTAACTCAAACAGAAACTTACTCGTAACAGTCCTCTCCGCCTTATGCTTAGGTCAAGACGAGGTTGCACACTACTACTCAGACCTGGACAGACCACTCTGTATGGCACCTATTAATACTCCAAGGGTGAGTAGAATTGACCATCTTGTAAGGGAGAACATCATAGCGACTCCAGACCAAATGATGGTGTTAAATAAACAGGTTAGCTGGAGGATGGCAGATATCTATTTGAAAGACTGCACGACTCATTGTTCAAGAATAAGGAAGACTGCACGACAAAACTTGCAATACATCCGATACGGCGAAAGTTCCACTTCATTTACGCCAAGTCTTGCCCTAACATTGTCTTCGCTATGTGCGTGAGCCATACATGCCTGTGGCGTGTCTATGCAACAGAGCTAGAGGAAATTGACCGATTCGAGATAAAATGCGCAACACAACTGCACACTTGCAGTGTTGACGCAAGGGGAGACTTTCACAAACAGGCATCTATAGCTGTGATTGGTAAATTGGTGCGGACCAAATACCTGGGGGTTGGTAGGGGTCCAAGGCCTAACGAGTTGAGAAAGATGCTCCGTGATGAGTTCAACCTAAATGTGTCGTACTTGAAGGCATGGAGGGCTCAAGAAATAGCTATGGATAATGCCATGAGATCGGCAATGGGAAGCTACACATTGATTCAGCCTTATTTCAAACTTCCACTAGAAACCAACCCTAACTCGTTAGTGGCACTTGATACAGAAAAATATAACAAAGGTGTGGAGCGTTTTAGGTACTTATTTTTCGCTCTACCTGCTGCAGTCCATGGTTATGCGTATATGCGAAAGGTCATGGTGATTGTTGGGACTCATTTGAGGGGCCGATACGGAGGCTGCCTAATAGCAGCAAGCGCTCAAGATGCAAATTTTCAAGTGTTCCCCATTACTTTTGGGATAGTGAACAGCGAGAATGACGATGCGTGGACATGGTTCATGGAGAGGCTAACAGAAGCCATACCAGATGATCCAGATTTGGTATTCGTTTCAGACAGGCACTCGTCTATATATGCAAGCATACGCAAGGTAATTTATCTGATAACAAGTTATATTTAGGAGATAACTTTAGTCGTGCAATAATAATTTAGTTAGCATCTAGTACGGCTTTGTTTATCATGGTAAAAATGTTTCATAAACCTAATAGATTGTCACAAATCTCTAGGTTTACCCCATGTCTTCCCACGCAGCTTGCGTTATCCATCTAATGAGGAACATAGTATCAATGTTCAAGTCCGAAGGGTTGAGTTATTTGGTCGCCAGTGCAGCACGTGCTTACCGGCTAAACTATAACATAAGCTTATAACATATTCAATAACGCAGCAGCCGTACAAAAATTAACTGATAACCTATATTTTATGGTGCTGCATGACATGTAACATAATTGATTATAGGGTAATAAACATAGATTCTAGTCCTATTAGTTAATGGATAAGCTATCTTTTAGCGGCCATACGTATTGATACTCTATGATGCGCCAAATCAGAAAAAGCATATGAACATGACTTAGTATCTAATAAATCATATGTGATAATAACTATGTTAAAAGCTAACATAAGCTTATAACCAAACAACAAATAAAACTCCTCAGTACCAAAACCCACCGAGAAATAAATTATTATAAAAGCACTAAAATCCAGGTTACATGTTAACATATTCGATAACGCAGCAGCCAAACAAACTTTAACTGTTTTGTCACGAAAAGCCAAAGTTTAAAATTACCGAGTAGTTAGACCCACATGGAACTAACAAAAAGGTTATGGTATAATAAGCATATTCGGAAATTGGTACTGAGGAGTTTTTCCACTTTATTCACTTCTTGATCTAGGTTACATGTTAACATATTCGATAACGCAGCAGCCAAACAAACTTTAACTCTTTTGTCACGAAAAGCCAAAGCGAAAAAATTACCCACTAATTAGGCCCACATGGAACTAACAAAAGGTTATGGTTTAATAAGCATATTCAAAAACCCATACACCAAAATAAAAACGACTGTTAACACAATCTAAAATAAATAAATAAACAGGCAATTAAGTTCAAACGTATCAAAACGTACAGGTAACGATACACAAATTCTGAGTTAGGATGCAACACCGGACAATATTATAGTCGAGACGAGTTTTTTCACTTCTTGATCCAGAGCGGCAACATCAAATTCCAGGGATTCCTTAACCCCTCTGGCAGCATGAGCATGAATTAGATAAACTGAAAGCACACCGGAATCAAACAGGGAAGAACCTGAGGGATGTCATGGGGACGATCCAGCGGGAAAGGTTGCAGCAAGATAGGACCACCAGACGAGTTGGCCTGTTTGAAGAGGTAAGGGAGCATGGCTGCCAATGGATGTAGTTCCGCATACAACGCTGAGTCACGTCGAAGTTGAATGTTCGAATCAATAATAGTGATCTTATGCGTCTTAAGATCAACACACAATGCCACCCAATGTTTTTTGTCGAAATTGAATGGCATATACATACAATCATCCTCTGCAAACAATCGGACACGGTCAGACTCACCTATCCCCATAAGTAGATCAACAAGTGCTGCAGGGAATATTAAATCCTCAGGCAGGCTTGTTTTGGCAAACTTTGAAAAGAGTCTAGTCAGTTGTGAAACGAACTTCGAGCCAAGCACATCAACCCGCAGTTTCTCACCATCTATGCCGTCTGTCCTTAGTAGATGCCTAGGAAATTTGATGAGAGCATCCATAACCTTGCTGGTGAAATGTTTCTTCCGCTCAATGATGTCAAAAATCTCTTTGTTGGAAAGGGCCACTTCACCAACAATGCTGATAGAACTGCAACAAAGATTCGGGTAATTGTAAATCCAATTGTTATCCCATAACAAAATTAACGACTAAGAACGTTACCTTTTCCCCTTTAGCTTCGAGAGTGACCTGTGGTAACGTTCTTCTAGATCAGACACCACCTCGCCGGCGCTTAGCAAAGGGGATGGGTGACCAACCAGCAGCTTGGGTTTCTTGTCGAAGTGGAACTGCCCATCTAATTTGCTCGACAAGGTCCTGGGTCTTTTGCTCTTTCTTCCTTGGTTAACGTCAACATCGATTCCGCCTACATCTTTCCCAGATGTTAGTTTCCCGCCGGAAGCCGGGGGTCGAGTAGAAAAATCCTAGAAATAATTGAAAAAACAAATTAACGAGGTTGCAAAAAAGGTGTAACACTAAAAAACGCGTAAAAAAGTTCAGTTTACCTCATCTGAATCCTGTTTGGCGTCATCAGTCGTATATATTTGTGAGGCGAGGTAATAAAAATGGGAAATGAACAGTGGAGATTTGTTTAATTGTCAGATTTACAATTACTAAGGTCGCAGAATAGTTACCTGTGTGGTCGGTAGCAAAGTAGCACGACCAGAAGCATCATCCGCAACCTGAACAAAAACAATTTATTCATGTTACTATCATAAACAAACATGCTTCAGTATCGTTACTAAATAATGCTACTGTAACGAATGTAACGTGGTTAGTACCTAATAATGATATTAAATATAATGAAAAAGGGGAAAAAAAACTTCGAAGGGATCGACTGGCTCGGGGGAGTATTGGAGTTAACAGTCCTAGTTATCACGATCTAAAAAAAATAACAAGAAAATTTAACAAGGAAGTGACATCGCCAATGCACCCGAAAAAAAAAATGCAGACAAACCTCCTCGCTGACACTTGTTTTGGGTTGTGAAGAATAAATAGGAAAATCTTCAGCAGCCTGACACAGGATATTTAAATCTTTAGCAGCTACAAAGGTATTTATAGAATAAGGTTGTGAGTACTAAACCTCGGCGTGTACCGCAGTTGGAATGGGTGGACCGACTGGTGGAACAGCAGGAGAGACATTTGGAATGGGGTCCATCTAGATGCCGGAGGTCGATGTATTTGGTTCAACATCAGATCCGAGAGTGGTATCCTGAATGGAGTGATGATTAGTAATAAAGTCAGCAACTAACAGCAATATCAGGTAACTGATAGCTAAGAAAATTAGACAACTAACCTCGGTTATTTCAGATTTTGGGGGAGGGCTTGACAAAGGTCCCGAGACACCCTGACCTTCTTCACCACTGGCGGGGGACCGGTTAAGATCCTAGATAGGAAAGCACAAAATTTGCCCACTGGTAAACACAAATGAATAAAAGTAACTAATAATTTTAGAACCTTAAGAGTTAGTTAACAGTAAATGAAATTGTTATCAATTAAGTATCTTATTAGATTTCCCGAAATCAACAAAAATTAAACGCGCAGGCTCCTAAAACCCTGTCACTTATTTATTCATCTACGTTTACCATCTAACCTGGTCGTTAAGAACCGTCGTATGGTCAACTCCCATGACAGCGTCGCCCTAAAACCATCACATCATTCGTCACTTAACTTAAAATAATTTGGGCCAAATATATAAAACCCCAACAAAACATTTACCAGCTAACGGGTTATTTAACTGATAGTTTTTAATTTAACGATCAGTTTTTGGGTCAATATGACTGGTAGGGAATCGTGATCTTAACTATCGTTATAAGTAAAATACCGACCATAATTTTGCTAAAATGATCGTGCAACCCAGTATAGACCTACATAGACGAAAATAAAAAAGAAACTAGTTAGTAAGTAAGAAACAAAGTATCAGGTAAACAAACAATTAACGCGTCAAAATAGTATCCGCTAACATAATACCTGCTCATCCTCGCCTGTAGTTGGATCATCACCCATTACCACGTCGCCCTGCACATTCGGTATGATTTAGAGAATATAAAAACTTCAATGTATAAGAAAATATCGGTTACGAAAATATTAACAGATATCGTAGGTATCCACAGACCTGAATTTTATTCTCTTCATTGAAATTGGTACCGCCGCACGAATGACGGACCGGTACATCAACCGAGTTGTAGAAAGAAACAACGTCATCTACAGCTGATATCGCTTGGTCACCCTGAAACGCAGGAAGGGTGAAATCAGTCTCCATAGGTACAGGATGACACGGCGGTGGAATAGGATTAACATCCGCTTCAGCATTTTTGTTAGGGGGATCCGGGGAGGATACATCGTTGGTATTTCCATCAGCATCGGCAGCCGTATGTTCAGCCTGAGTACCGTGTTCCCCAGAAACCAAACCTTTTCGATTTCCAGCATCAACGCTCAAATTTTCCGTAAACCAATGAATCATCCCTTTGATGATCTTCTCAGCTTGCGCCTTCAGTTTATCATCAATCATGCAGGAAAAAGCAGGGATATCTATCCCACCAGACCCTTCACCTTTCTCTTCGATGGGACTTCGGTTTTTCCTTCTCAAACCAGTAGCTGATCTAGCATTAGTTGGTGCTTTCCTACCACGGACTACCTTGGTTTTACCACCTCTCTTTTGTTTTTTCGACGCAACGACAACCTCAGTTGGTATACACCCGCCACCAAACATTTCATTCGAAAAAGGCTTGCCTTCCTCGGCAATCTTCACGATGTTCTCGACCCTAACATCATCTTTGTCGTTCAACCATGTTAAGTCTTCCGCGGGATTCATCCAGGAATCCGGAAAAATAATAGGATCTAGATGAGCCTGCAAGAATAATATCCTATTAGCGTATAACATATACTGTAAACTGTAATGATAACTTTGTCGTGATAACTAGTTACCAAAATATTAAAAATATTTATCGGATACAACTTTGTCGTGATAACTAGCAACCTTATATCGCGATCTGTTACCACCCTTTTCATAAGCATTGTAATAACCCTCTCAACTGTAACATCTTCTTCAAGACCAAACAAAGTACTGTAGTAGGGCATCTGCTTACCACCGGTTCCTCTCTTCTTCTTCTTTTGAACTTTTGGATATTTGCCACAAGGAAGACCGGTAACAATCTTAAACTCCCTTAACGAAAATTGGACCGGAGTACTGGCGAAAACAACCCAAATCTCATGGGGGTTGGCAACTTCCAATTGCCTACTCAGTAAAAAGAGCCCAAAACTCGCCGAAAACGCCGGTTTATTCGGGAAATCTAAAAGCCCCCCAAAGAACTGTTGAGAATGAAAGATCGCTCTTGTTCATCAAGCGCGTTTATAATCCCTGACAGTGTTTTGATTTTGTGGTACACATTAACCCTTTTGCCAAGCGGCTCTTCTCCAAACGCAACCAACCGGTTCGGTAATTCAACGTCGTCCATCTGGAAACAAAACAATGGTGTAAGCGCGGTCGACAGCAGCGACAAAAACCCTACCCAAGCCGAATTGAAATCCAATCAATACCTTTTAATGAGAAATCCACCGGCTCCAAAGGGACGGTGCTTACGGGACGGTGCTTATAAATCGATCCAGATGAGTTTCTACTCTATAAGCGTTATTCTCTTCGACTTTCTTCGGGTTACGGTGTCTCTTCAGTTTTTTCTAGAGAGATGAGAACAGATAAACAAAGAGGACATGAAGACGCGACTGTTAGATAATTTCAGATAGAGTTCTTCCCAATACTTTTTTAATTGGATCACGCTTCTCAAAAAAAAATCTCTCGAAAGATTATGTTGCCGTCTGACACACTACTAGGCTAGCGGTAATGAGAAAATTTGAAATGAGCTATAGGGGTAGAACGGTATTTGTAAGCTTCAAATAGTATTGGGAACAGTCGAATAGAATAATTGGGGACTTAATTTTACAGTCTTCCAAATACCGATTGTTATAATACCCATAAATAAAATTCATTGTTTTTAAAAGGGTTTTCTGCAAAATAACCCTTCAAGTCAATCTCGTTTGCAAGTTTACCCTCCAAGTCCGAATTATGCAAGTCAATCCCACAATCTCAAAAGTCACCCGCAATACAGCCCTCCCGTGTATTGATGATGTGGCACTCGATAACTCTTTTTGAAAACATAAGGGCTTTGTGCAAAAAAATCCTTAATTTTTTGTTTTTTGCAAGACAAACTTCCATTTCAAATAAATACAGTTCATACCACAATCTGGAAAATCTCCTGCAACATAGCCATCGATGACATGACAGTCGATAATTCATTTAGAGATTTTATAAGTCTATCTAATATATTACTTTAATGGATATAATTTAATTGAGTTATTGATTTAAGTTTTAAATGAAGTAAAACTGAACCGATAACCAAACGGTTAACCAAAATATCCAAAAACTTAGAAACGAATACCCATAACTATAATTATAAACACAAAATATTAATTATTTTTAGAACCAAAACAATCAAATACTTTAAATAATCAAAAATATCCAAAAACTGTTAGTTATATTTGTCAAAATTAAATACTCTTTTACAAAATAGAATAGAACCAAATCTTTGTATTTTTTTGGTTAGTTTTGGTTAATTTTGGTTAAATTTGGTTAATTCAAGTTGTTTTGAAATAAAAAAAATGAACCAGAACGAATCTGAAAAAAATTCGGTTAGTTACGGTTATCAATTCAAAAATGAGTTATCGACTGTCACGTCATCGATACACGGAAGGGTTATGTTGCAAGAGATTTTCTAGATTGTGGTTTCACCTTTATTTATTTGACATGAAAGTTTGTCTTGCAAAAAGAAAAAAATTGAGGGTTTGTTTGAACAAAACCCTTATGTTTTCAATAAGAGTTATCTGAGTGTCATGTCATCGATATACGGGAGAGTTGTATTGCGGGTGAATTTTGAGATTGTGGGATTGACTTGCATAATTCGGATTTGAAGGGTAAACTTACAAACGAAATTGACTTGAAGGGTTGTTTTGCAGAAACCCTTTTTAAAAAACAGCATACAAAGTGGGAAAAAACCGGTGCTACACTATTTGATATAATTTATGTAACTACAAAAAGTAAATTTTAAAAAGGGTTTAAAAGTAGTATTGTGCTGTGTTTTTCTGAGAATGGTGTCATCCAATTTTGAGGTTGATTTCGCTCCTTATTTTTACATTCAAAACTTGATCGATGTTTGGTCAGGTCAAAGGTTTATACTTAGGCGTTCAAAAGTTGTTTTTCGACATCGCCTCTTTCGGATTAAATTTGAAAGTATATTACTTTGTGTTGGTTCTTTCTTGCCGGAATAGAAGTCTGGGCTCACGTTGTTTTTGAGAGGTAGTTTTGATTCATAATAGGAGGTTTTGTTGCTTGCGTTGTTAATTAGTGACTTTGATCATCCTGGTTTTGAGGAATTTAAGTGAGCCAATATTTTCTTTAGAGTTATTGCTTTTAGTTGATGCTTTTTGTTTTGTCTTTTGAGAAGTATGACCCGTTATATTTTTATGTTTTCCTTGTTTGGATTTAGTTTCTGAAGATATCTTTATTTTTCATCAGTTTAATGTATTAAAATAGTATTTTTACGCTGTATTTTTTAATTATATAATATAATAGAAGAATTTAGACGGAAATAAAGTTGCATATAATTAGGGGTGAGTTAAAAATAGGATAATATCATTGGATATGCTCCGAAGACTTGTTAATTCACTCCCTTCATTTTGCACCCAACACTGTTAACAAAATTTTTACACATGCACCCCTACATTATCGATTGCGTAAGTTGTAGCTTGTAGAGGGATAATATTGTAGTAGTGTAGGAGAAGATTTTATGTAGATATGTCTGAAAAGTTGTGTTATTTTATTAATGGTTTTTTTTAAATAGTGTTATATAAATAGTTTTGATTATTTTTGCAAAACATCATAATACAACCTGTGGAACTCTCGTTATTGTTTTGCTTATTTGCTAGAAGGTATATCGACTAACATTGTCACCAGCTAAGCTCGTACGCAACTGTTTGAGACTTAATTTAAAAGACTACAAACAAGAGGCTCGCGTTAGCAGATAAGAGTGTATGTTTTAATGTTACTGAAGTGTCTCACTAGCTTTGATTCGTGTCAAAACACAAATTGACATCGTGTCGTTATTATTTTAATTATCTGCTAGTAGTTTTAACGACTAACTTCATTACCATTTCCACTTGCAGGCTTTTGCTTATGGTTTTTTTAAAAACTAACTAAAACGTTATCGTGTTTATCAGATACGAACTTATCCTATTAGCGGTATACGGTTAGTAATCAGAGAATGTTATTAGTTTTGCGTTAGCAGATACGAGATTATCGCGATACTAATGTTATTAAATAGCGATATAAGTTTTGATTCTTGTTTAAAAACCCAAACCAACAACGTGTGGAATCGATATGAAATTATCATGTTATCAAATTATCGTCGTACACAATTGTTTGAGACTTATTTTAAAAGGCTACGAATAAAAAGGCTTGCGTTAGCAGATAAGAGATTATCGCGATATTAATGTTACTAAAGCGTCCCACTAGTTTTGAATCGTGTCGAAACACAAATTGACATCGTGTCGTTAAGTTTTTAATACCCGCAACCTCACAAATATCACATTTTTTATGTTTCCAATGTCGATGAGGTGTATCTTCAAATATATCTTCAGCAATTAATGCTGCTGAGGTACACTATAACTTGATATTGTTATTTCGGTTTTATAGGAGTATTTTTGGAAGAAAATATGTTACAGAGGAGAGAGGTTTTATTATCAAGTTATCATGCATAGTTACTTATTTTTTCAAACATCTGAGCATACCAATTAATATAGCCCTTAAAAATATATACATGGAAGAAGTTTTAATTAAGAATGTATACATGTAGATTTGATATTTGGGTGGGATTAATCTTGCAAAACGAATATTCCAACTATACCCCTACAGGTCAGAGATATTTGTAGGCGACTGAAAAAAATATCGGACATTAAATGCGTTGACAGAAACAAGACATTAAATTAGCCTACTTTTAGCAGCTACATATGTAATTAATGATAACATAACAAAACAAGTAAGCAAAATGTTATCGAACTAAGTTACAATCTAACCTGCTGATGATCATCCCCCTATAAAGAAATTTAAAACCAAATTAACAATATTGAAGACATGCGGGTTACGAAAATGTTACTCGATAATAATGTGATTAACAATTAACAAGCCACACAAAGACCTTAACCAAAGGTTGTCAACTATACAACCGTTTTAAATATTTATTCAACACACGAACTATCTAACCTGGTCGTTACCGGCTGTAGTTTTACCGCTTCCCATATCAATGTCGCCCTACAACATAAGAGATACGGTCGGAATTGCGAAGCTAAAGAAGGAGTAAAAACTGGATATTTTGTTTGTTATCGGATATGTATGTTAACAATTAACAATCTTTTTTGTGTTATCGGATAAGTATGTTAACAATCGGATATTTTGTTTGTTATCAGATAAGTATGTTAACAGAAGAGATACAGTCGGAATTGCGAAGTTAAAGAAGGAGCAAAAACTGGATGTTTTGTTTGTTATCGTATAAGTATGTTAACAATTAACAATCATTTTGGTTGATAATCATTTATTTTCGTTCCCGAAGATACACTAATCTAACATAAAAAGTATGTTGATGTTATCAAAATAAGTTACAATCCAACATGCCGATGATCATCCACCTATAACGAAATTGAAAATCAAATTAACAATATTTTTCACAACCGGTTACTAATTTGTTACCCGATAATAGTGTGAATACCAATTATGTTGGACAATGATATTTCTCATCAATCATGCCGGACAATAATATCTGTTGTCTGACATAATATTAGACTAGAGATAATAAATGTTTTAAAATATAATAAAAGGATACAATAATATTTATAAAGTGAACAGAAAAAAATAATACAATATTATAATGAATAACTCAACTTTACAATCTTCTAAATACATATAGTGATAATACCCTAAAATTAACCTCATTAAAAAAGGTTGGCGCACAACATTTAGGTGAAGGAATTGTATTAAAGAATTAAAAGATGTATGATTTTTTTGATCATCCCATTTCTATTTATTTCCAATTTTTTCTTCTTCTATTACAACTTTTAATATATAATATAACTATTTACGTATATTTTAACAATTTTCTCAATAAATCATTAGAAAAATTAGATATACATATGTACCACAAAGCATTTCTTATTTTAAATCTTTATTTTAAACTAAATAAAGAAATAAAAGAGAAAAAAACATAACTTTTTTTTGCAAAACATTATAATCTAATTTAAATCATTATTTTAGATTAGATCAGGAAATATCCCAAGATATCCGGGAATATCATATATTTGGTAATGGAAAATGAAGTCACATATATTATATTATGGCATCAGGTGATTATGGGATTATTTAAAATTTTGTTGTTATACCAAAATTTTTGGATAATAATAAATAAAATAATTAAAATCGTGGGTGATCTATGACAGTGATGATGGAAGATGCAAAGAGATACACATGACACATATGCACACCCACTCACATTGTTTAATATTTCCACAATCGATGGGTTGGTGTTTGAGACGGGTTTCGATTTTCGAAAGTTAAATTTTCTAGGTGATGTTTCTTTGATACAAAATACTCTTTAAAAAATATGTTTTCTCTACCTGAAACTTACTATATATTATGAATTAAAAATAAAAAGAAAACCATGTAGGTCTTCCTCTTAGTCATAGGTAGGTCATCCTTGCACATGAAGATACTAAAATGAATCGATTAGTCTATTGTTTATACTGTTTGTGGATGTCTATTTTTGTTTTTATTCTTTCTTTCTTGTTTTTGTGTGTGTGTTACTTTTGACCAACCGGTTAGCCTAAAACTAATGTCCTACCATTCAATCCTATATCTATATTTTTTCTTCTTCTTAAAACTGCGGGTTTTACAGATAAGAATCATAATAATTTTTATTTTGAAATTCACAATATAGAAAGAAAAAAAAAAAGGAAACCGAACATATTATATTCATATATATATAT
>Ga0041059_1002993_pt1 | contig 12003 bp, 8 predicted proteins | sample AraColnosormetaG_FD_56232 | JGI IMG/M metagenome (GOLD analysis project Ga0041059, IMG submission 56232) | Arabidopsis roots microbial communities from North Carolina, USA - Col MF nosort | ecosystem: Host-associated > Plants > Roots > Unclassified | place: USA: North Carolina | collected 2013-09-02 | reverse complement strand
ATTCAAAAGAATTATTTTTGCATATTTCACATAAAGAGAGAAATCCTTAATACTTCTCTTTATGATTTAAACATTAAAAGACAACTAATTTGATTTTTTTAAAACTATGGATACCAAATTTATACATTTGTATCAAATATCCGAGAGATATTAATATTAGACATTTATGGGGAAAGATATATAATTAAGAAATAAAGTAGGAAACAAATAAAAACATATACAGGAGGAAATATCCCTTGACCTAAACGTGTAAGTAACACGCAGCATTGGCCCATACATTGAACAAAATATATACTATATGATTACAAAACAAAAAGTTGTAGAGTCTTCTTAATTAATTTAGTAAAATGATTATAATTTCCTTCAAGAGTTGACCAAAAAGAAACATCCTTGATTAAATAATGTATCGACCATGTTCTTCTTATGGATCCATCTATATTAATTGTTAGCAAGGCATCTTCATCTCTCTTTATATAGGCATCATTTGTTTCTTTTGTGATTTTGTCTCATACCAGATAAAACAAAGTAAGAAGAAGATGAAGATGCACGTATGTTTTAGTGTGATTTTGATGTTTCTAAGCATCTTCTTCATCAATGGTGCTTTGTCGAAGCTTGAAAGGTTGAAACATCCGGTGAAGAAGAAATCTGATGGCTCTCTGAGTTTTCTTGTTATCGGAGATTGGGGACGCAAAGGTGGTTTTAATCAATCTCTCGTTGCACATCAGGTTAGTAATATTAATCACTTTTTCAATATTTATAATGTATTAGAAAGATTTAACAAGTATATGTAGACTAGTGGTTTGTGTTTTGTAAATCTGATAAAAATACAAGATTTATTATTTCATTTATAATTCGTTTGAATAACAAAAATACAACTTAATTAGTGACAATTATTTGTTCAAGGCAACAATATAGAGTAATACAACCCAAAGGATTTGAATTTGATTTTTTTTGTTGAACAATGTACGTATTGTTTATAGTGTTGAAAGTTGAAATATGTATGAAAATGTAAACATCAATCTATTAATTTATGAGTACATAGTCGTATGTTGCGTGCATCCTACGCAATAAGTACTAATTGAGAAAGCATATTCGTAAAGTATTCTTGTAATTGACAAATTGATACGCTTCATTAGAAAGCAGAATCCTAATTAAAATGAGATGTAACAGAAAATTGACTATCATTTTGTTTGGCAACAAATCCTTTTTTTTGTTGTATATCTTAAATCAATTTACAAAAATATTTCACGCTTATAATATCGACATGAACAAACCAGTGTTAATAAAATTTTGTTTATGTAATGTAAAACTGAAAAATTGGCAGATGGGAGTTGTGGGAGAGAAATTAGACATAGATTTTGTGATATCAGTAGGAGATAATTTCTACGACGACGGATTAAAAGGAGTCAATGATCCTTCCTTTGAAGCCTCTTTCTCTCATATCTACACTCATCCTAGTCTCCAAAAACAATGGTATTCAGGTAATTTACTTCCTTCTAATCAAAGTTTATACACATGTTTAATAGTTAGTTACTTAATTGTTTATCTATATGCCTAACTGAGTTTAAACACTCAAATGTGTTATGGGATTATTGTGTAGTTTGCAATTGTTTTGGAAAATGTCATTTTTACTAAGATCTTACAGATTTGTCGTACGTATTTCAATTTTTTTGTTGTTAAAAATACATATTTTATACCAAATACTAAACTTAAGATCAGATGGAACCGACTGACCTAAACATAACGGGTAAAATGCATGTTTAAATTATAATTTTTTAGCTTGCAAAATGGCAAAATCCATAAACTATTCAAAAAAGGCAAAATCTATAAATGCCACTAAGAAAAATGGCAAAATCTGATATTGATTCATGTGTTAATGCAGTTTTGGGTAACCATGATTACAGAGGAAATGTTGAAGCACAACTAAGTAAAGTTCTCACCCAAAAAGATTGGAGATGGTTTTGTCGCAGATCTTTTGTCTTATCCTCAGGTAGATTTTAAGGAAAGAAACAAACAAAATTAAACTATCATAACTAAATCAAAGTTTTAGTTAGTGAATATGTTTTGTTGTGGTTATAGGAATGGTGGATTTTTTCTTCGCGGACACAAATCCTTTTGTAGAAAAATACTTCACTGAACCAGAAGATCACACTTATGATTGGAGAAATGTCTTACCAAGAAATAAATACATCTCAAACCTCTTACATGTAATACATTTTCTTTCATAATCACATATATATATCTCAATCTTCTTTTTGAAATTTTCTACTAATTATAACTTATGTTATTGAAATATCAGGATTTAGATTTAGAGATTAAAAAGTCGCGTGCCACATGGAAATTTGTCGTGGGACATCACGGGATCAAAACCGCAGGTAATCACGGTGTGACTCAAGAGCTTGTAGATCAACTTCTTCCAATTCTAGAGGTAAAATTCATAATATCACTTTTATGCTAATTACATGTTATATTATCTTTATTGTTTTCTACATTGATGTACCCCAATTTAATTAACTACGATAGTTTTTCATGATTTTTTTCACTTATTACTGAAGGAGAATAAAGTGGACTTGTACATAAATGGACATGATCACTGCTTGCAACACATTGGTTCTCACGGGTAAAATTATAAGTACTTATTTGTTGAGTTTAAAATGTTTCTTTCTCTATTAAGTTGTTATATTTTGTTGAAAGAAAGAAAACTTAACATATATTTTGGAAATGGTGAAGTAAAACCCAATTTCTTACAAGTGGAGGAGGATCAAAGGCATGGAGAGGACATGTTCAGCCATGGGATCCAAAAGAACTCAAACTGTATTACGATGGACAAGGTTTCATGTCTCTTCACATCACTCACTCCAAAGCTAAATTCATCTACTATGATGTTTCCGGCAATGTTCTTCACCGATCCTCATTGTCCAAAAGATCTGCTCATCTTTAAATAACATTTCTAAGAATAAAATTTGCACACAATTTAATTTAAGTTTTTATTTACAATAAATTTATTGATGTATGATTATTGAACACAATGGTCTTGAATAATATAGAGTTTTTTCACGTTCTGAAAACGTGGTTCCGTTGAATACATATCATTTACAAAAATAGGCATGGGCATAATACCTGAACCCGATCTGAAATACCCGAACCTGTTCTATTTCAGTTTCGGTTAATTATCCGATCGGATTCTATTTTCAAATAATTGTAGGTATCGGTATTATCCGAACCGAACCCGATACTCGTAAGTAATATTTATTACTCGAACATATATATACATATAGGACATATATTCACTAATAACTTGAATTTGTGACATATTTAATGATTTGAGTTATGGAACAAGCTCAAAATAAGGTTTACTTCTTGTTTTATATTATTGTCTTAAAGAAAAACTTGTTATAATTTCAGATTTTTGGGTTTTATGGATATTTTTATGTATGTTTCGGTATATTTGAACAAAATTTGGGTAAGTAGTACTTAAACCCGAAATAGTTTTGGTTATTTATGGGTTCTTTAACCAATATTCGAATTATGCGGACCCAAAGTAAACCCGAACCGAACCCAACCCGAAATTGAACATATAACCCAACGAGTCTAAAATTTCTAAATTAGAACCCAAAAGATCCGACCCGAACCGACCCAAATATCCACATACCCAGGGCTATACAAAAACTTGTGTTTAATTATATATAGAATATGAAAATAACAAGCGAATTTTCAGTTTATCTTGCATGTTTTAAAATTATTACTAAATTTTAGAAAGTTCATTAATCTACGAAATAAAAACTTTATGGTGTTTGAAACAAAAAATCATTTTTATTCAGCTTAGAATTGTTGTCCGGTATTAAATGTGATTCATCTATTCTATTATTCAGCTGTTTTTCATAGTATTTCTCTTATATACCTTTTAAGAAAATATTAAATTTCATAGTATTCTAATTATAAAAATACTTGATATGAAATATAATACATTTTTTGGGACTAAAATTGGGCCTTTAAAGCCTTATACTTGGAATTATCACATTAAAAATGGGCCCAATTTTGAATGTCTGGTGATATAAGACTTTTATGTAAAAACAACTCCCTAAGAAGTAAAGTTATCTACAACTTTGCCATCAACAATGTCCACACAGAAAAAAATATCATCTTCCAGAGTGGTGTAGCAGAAGAAACAGAGGAAACTGATAATGGTGGTGGTGTTAGGCTTACAGTCTCTTAAATGGTACACACATGGAAGAATCATGGAGACAAAGAAGAAGAGACATTTGATGCGTATTGTCCAAGCCACTGAAAGAGAAGATTCATTCCAAATCGATAGAGATAAAGCTAGAGAAGCTCTGAAACAGCTTGATCAACAAATAGAATCTCAAGCTGATGAGAAACCAAGAATCATCAACAAGACATCATCAGATGTGGTCAGAACCAACAATGATCCAATCATGTTTGAAGAACCACCTGAGATCTCCGGATCGTTCCTCACAAGTTCAGCTTTTGTTCTCTTAGCTCTTACCTTGTTCTACAACATTTTGTTCATTACAGTGATAAAACCATCCATGGATGGACCAGAATCAGTTCCAGAAGAAAACAGTGTTGCTATGTCTGATTCTGACATTGTTAAGTTTCCACTTTCATCTTTGCCTGAAAACACTTTCAAACAGTAGAAATCTTAGTGTATCTCGTGTATATTACATCTTCACTGTTTTCAATACTGAAATGTTCACACAAATGAAACTGATAGTAAAAACAAAATTGGAACTTTGTCTTCAGTGCAAAAGAGACATTGTTTGCTTCTCGAGCTGCAGTAACCTAAATGAAGTATCTTTATCCAACCTCAATCCAGCATCTTCAACCTCCTTACATATCTCTTTACACTTTGTCAATCGCCCTGAAGCGGTATAAACGCTAATCATATCGCGATAAATATCATACGTTGGCGAGAATCCAGCTTCCTTGAGTTTAGAGTAATACCTCATTGCTCTTCCCAAATCATCCAATGCTACAAATAGTTTAATGACTACTCTATAAGCTGGAAGATCAAGAAGACAATTTGATTCTTCCATCTCCCATACCACACTCATTGCCTCCCGGTATTTTTGTTCCGAATACCGGCTATGTATCATCGTAGTGTACATTACAACGCTTGGTTCTCTGTTTGATGCTTTAAACCAGTCAAAGAGAGATTCAACAAGCTCAAATTCTCCCAGTTTCACACAGATCTTCATAATACTTGTGCAATCCTGCTGGCTCAATTTCAAATCTTCTCTTTTTTTCAGTTCCTCAAGAAGAGCAACAACAAGATGGTACTTGTCAGGGTTTTTAGCTATTTCCAGAATCATCTTCACGTAAACACTCGAGTCAAGTATTCGATTGTTACTCTTCGAGATCAGTATAAGCTTCCGAGCTAGATTCAACCATCCACCTTCAATGCATCCCTTGATCATAGCTTCAATTACATTCTTGCTAGCCAAACTATTGTCGAATTTAAGCAGTTTCAGCTCATGGTGCTTCGCCAAAACCTGGATAGTCGATGCAAGAATCCGGTTATCAGGGACTAAATGAGAATGCTTTTCAGCCCAATGATACGTCTGTAAAGCTCTCTCAGGCAAACCCATATGACCCAATTCTCGAATAGTCGTAGAGAGTGACCCTTTACGCAAGAAACTAACCCATTTATTGAGAACAAGAGAGACATCTGCATCAGAAGAAGGCAAGCTCTTGATCTCTCTAGCTAAACCAATGAGAAAGCTTGGATCTTTATACACTTGCTTCGATACAGAAGACAATGCAGGTGATCTGATAATGTTCTTCTTTGGAGTTGGAAGACCTAAAGGTCGTAACTTGTGAGGTTGAGGAAGTGGTAAAGGCCTAACTCGACTCGGTTTATCGGGTTTTTGAGGTATCCTTTTCTGAAACAGCGATGAAATAGCCTCGATTTCTTCTGGTTCCCATACAACAGCATCATCATCATCATTCACTGATTCTTGAACTTGCTCATCATCATCATCAATCACTAGTGGTTCAATTTTGGGTTTCCTAAGAAACAAATTAACACCAAAATCAGGAGGAAGCTTGGTACGGCGTGGATTACGGAGATTCTTAGTGAGTTTCTTAGAGTGATTCCTTTGACTAGCGTTGACTCTTGTTACTCCTATGTTTCCGATTCTACTGGTTCGAAGATTCAAGTGAAAGCTAAGTGACAAAGAGACAGGACAGTGTAGTATCATTCCTAAAAAACACACGAAGTTACGGTTCTAATTCAAACCCTAATTCCGATTGAACCTTAAGTAATCGTTTCTACAATAGAATCCGGAACAGCTAGGGTTTTGAAATCAAACACAAAGCTTATAAAAAGGATTAAACTTTAGGTCTAGAAACAAAAACCCTTGAAGAATACGAAAGAACTATCTTAGTCTAAAGAGGAAATTTGATGAGAATCTTAGCGAGCTTGAGATAGAGAGAAGAAGAAGAAGAAGAAGAAGAAGAAATCAATTATCCGACCCGGTAAACACGACCCGAAATGACCCGACCCAATTGAAAATGATATTTTTGTTAATTTATTTAAAAGTAGTTTTGCGGATAAACATTAGCTTACGTGGCAAAACCTTTGGAAGCAAGTAGAGTGTTATACAGTTGTAAAATAGCTGGCAAAAAAAGCAAAACCATCAACTTCAAAACGACTAAACACAAATGAATAATGAGCTAAGCCAATTTTGTCTAGTTTTTCACAATTCTATCTTTTAGATGGTCCCTAAAATTTTGCCAAATCCGACTTATATGTATATAAAAAACAATTTTTTTGCTCCATACTTTTCTTTTGATATTTTCCTTATAGTTAAATCGTTTGTTAATAACGAAACAAACATTATTTTTGTTGACAAAAATGAATTGTTTACTCAAGCTCAAATTTTGTTCGAATGCGAAAGGTACCATGTGTGATCACATAAAAATTTTGTTGTATGTAATAATAATACTACATATGTGCATGAACATGACCACACAAAATTAAAACAATATTCGTCGGACCCATTGAATAAAACAAGTACAAGCGAGACAAAACTCTCGTCACATAAAGTACACAAAATTGAATACAAATATAAATTCCAAGATATCTGAAATTATTTACACCGATAATATTCGTAAACAACTGTAAAGTATTCACAAAAACAAGAAACAATTTATCATATATAAAAAAAATATCACAAATAAATAAATTAATTATTTTTTCTTTTCTTATAATGATATACAACTAACAAATGACAAAAATGCCTCCTCTATATGTGAAAATGCATTGAATCATAAATAACCAAAATAATGGACTTATTATAGAACCCCCAAATCTCACCCATACTATTTTGCCTATATATGTTATCATATCGACTCGGTTCCATCAACCCGGCTTCTCTTGCTCCGGTGCTTTCCATTGCGGTGGCGCCTCGGAATGCCGCCAAATCTGACCGGATCATAAACCCTAAGCCTTTGAGCCTCAGCGGGATTCACCACACACTCCGATAAAGCAACATTGTACCTAGCCCGATCATAGCAATATGAATATGTCATGAGTCTCCGTCTGAAAACATCCATTTTACTCCTTTGTGAAGGAGTAATCTCTTGCGCCGCACGCATATCCTCAGCCGCGCCTTCATCGCACCTCGGAAACTGCTCGATAGGGTCCACGGGGCAGCCGTGCAGGACTAGATCCGAGAACCGCGCAATGTAAGGCGCATATTTGTAGTTTACACCGTACTTTCCACCGTTAGTTGCCCATTTAGAACCGTCCCATATTGTTGTGTAGAGAGACATCGGCTTTGATGGAAAGTGACCACCCATTTCCGCAGTACGTTTGACCTCTCTAATAGGAACATTGTCTACAAAGAATCTGCATAACCAAAAAGAACAACAATTTCACAACTTTGATCAGTAGTTTAGTACAAACTACATAATTATAACCAAAAAAAACATTTATTTGGATTAAGTAAGTTAGATTCTGTAAGCTTAGAAAGATAACATTATTGGCATAAAAATTTGTAGCTTTTGATGAACTTAAGTAAAGATTCTCAACTTGTGAATTGGACCCCAAACATACTCTCTATGGGGTCATTGTTGATGCCAAAAAACGAAAGCTGTAAACCATTTTAGGCGATCACACACACTTGAAAATTGACAGGAACATTACAACCAAAAGCAAATAATGTCCCAAGCATCACAAAACTTTCCACAAGAAGTAATAAGAATTAATATCCACCAAAGAAAATTGAATCATATTTTTTCAACAAAAAGATCGTCCCATCATTAAAACCCCACTTGGGTTTCCTTAAATAGAAGATCATATTATTGAATCCATAAAGCTTTTAAATCAAATGGGGTCAATAGCCTAACCTCCTTTAAATTGAACCAAACAAACAAAGATTAAGAGAGAATTGGTACTTTTTTTTTTACTTACATGATGTGAGAATCAGACCAGAGGATACTGTATTGATGAAAATCTTCAGTAGGATCAAACCAGAGATTATATCTCTCTTCTCTTCCTGAATGAGTACTTCCATTACCGTAAATGTTTGTCTGAACTCTCCATTCTTTTTCTCTAATGTTACCAAGAAACTCAAAATCTATCTCATCATGATTCTTCTCATACATATCTCCATTAGACATCTGAATACATAACAACAACCCACAATATAAAAAAAAGTCATTAGTACTTATACTAAACCCAAATCAAATAGTGAAACTAATCATAATTGGTTAGTTCTAAAGCTAAAATTAGAGATTTTACTTACATAAAAGGCAACAACAACTCCAGCTGTATAATCAGAAGGTAATTTAATTGAAGCACTGAAGAATCCATGCAAGTAATAATCATTTGAAACAAAACCGGAACCTGCAAAAACAAAATCATTACTAAACCGAGAAAATGAGAAGGAAATTAAAAAACAGAGGAAGATTAAACCGTACCGGTTCTTTCATCGAGCGTTAACCGGACAGATTTGCCATCTTGATGAACAAATAAGTTCTTGTCACCAAAAAGTTGAGTGTAACTTTCTTCAAAAGATGTGATTGGAAGATTTTGCAGAGCAAATCCAGAAACTAAACCGGAAAACAGAGACATGAAAACCAATAAACGACTCAGAGTCTCCATTTCTAAATCTTTTTTACAGTATCAAACGCTTCTGTTTGTATATAGAAAAAGCTTTAAGAGAAAGAGATAATAAGCTTGCGTAGAGAAGCTAAAGAGAGATAGAGAAGAGAAGAAGGAGACGAAAGGCTAATGAAGAAGAGAGAGTGAATATGGTTTCCATCTGTCTTTTTGGGTCGTTTATATTTCGATTTTTTAAATTATTTTAACGAATTCTCAACAATTTTTAATATCTTTAAATTGATTTAGTTTTTATATTTGATGGATATAATTGGGTATTAGTTTCCAAAATTTTGTTAAATTTTTATATGTCCAGCTGTATAGATATTTAGAGTATATAATAATTAAAATTTATATAGTTTTTTAATATTTGATTGATATAATTGGATATAGTTTCCAAAATTATGTTAATTTTATATGGTCCAGAAGTCTACATATTTAAAGTAAACCATATTTTAGATGGCAAAATTATAATAAATCATGTTACCTAATATGTTTCCTTTTTTAGTGTATTTGTGTTGTCTTCTATCATATTTGGTGATATTTGTATTATTGGTTTTTATTAGGAGATTTTAATTTTGCAAAAACAGTAATCTAAATACCTGTCAAAATTTTCCTTTCTATAGAATATTAGAATGTAAAATGTAAATACGGTATCTCGTAATTTCCCGCAATTTTAGCTCGTTTGAGTTTTAAATAATATCTGATGACAAAATAAAAATATAAATGCGGGCTTTTGGTATTTTCAGACGAAAAAAAAAACAACATTTATATTTGATAATCGGTACTGTTAGGCTAATACCATAATTAATTTTTTATTCTTTTCAATGTAAAAAGGAGATACAGATTCTTTAGTTTAATATATATATATATGTTTAAATTTCTAGCAAAAAGATATATACATAAAAATGATAATTGAAGGATATATAAAAGACGACGAGAGGAAAACAAAGAGAAGCAAGAAAGCATGAGAGGCTTTGCTTCTTACACATGTGTCCCGACAAATAGTCACAGGTGCTGTGTCAGCTCAACTCTATTCTTACCAACACTACAATTTCTTTTCAACAAAAAAAACCCATAAAATCACAACTTACAAACTCACTAATATTTTCACAAAACTTGAAAATGGTATAAAAATCGCCTCATGGTGTAATCATTTATGGTAAATATGAAGTTTAATTCAAATTGGGTTTTGCTTTGTAGAGCTTTCTTTGAGAAGGGATAAAGTGCAAAAATACCAAATAAAAACTCATAATACAAAACAGAAAAGAAAAGAATATAATTTTTTTGAGTTGTCTAATAAAAAAGTTGTGGACCAGAGATCTCTCCTCGAAGACAAACGGGGTACATTTTAAGAAAAGGTGAATCATTTGGGTTTTTTAAAAACAATTTTTTTTAAGACTTTCACAGTCAAAAATAAAAGGCGTATCATTGAATTTTCAAATTTTTAATTCATATTTTTATAGTTTTTACATATTTTAATTAATTGAAATTTCCCATAAAGTGCATATAAAGTCGGATGGGGTTAGCCGCCCCAATACGCCGTCCCTGATGTAATTCTCCAAAATACCCTTCTTTGTTAATAAAATTCACGACCACCGTCCAATGGTATTTCCGTAAATAAGGCTGACATTATGAGGACAATAAGACATTTGTCCAACGGTAAACAATTTTTGAAAAAGTCACGGCTCCGTTAAATGAGAATCGCGTGAAGGAAACGCGGGTTTTAAATAAAGACACGTGGTGAGTAATATGTGGAGCGGGTGGATTTTAAAACGCTAACGTTTGGCGACGCGGCTCTGTGCTGCCAATGAATGCAACCCCAAAAACGGTGTCGTACTGGTTACTGTTACCTGTGCCGGAGTTAATTAGCAGCGTTAAGAAAGATGAGTCCACGTCAGCACATAACAACCGTTAAAATCTCTACTGGGCCCACTAACATATCTAGTAAGCAGACACGCAGTTAACAGCAATGTTAACGCCGTTAACTCCATTTTTGGTAACAGTCGTGTCAGAGAAGTCCAATACTTCACGCGTAAATAGATACTAATAATTAGTACTACATGTAAAATCAGTATCAGTATTATTTTAATTTCATATTTGGTGGATGGGAAAAAATAATTTCATTGAGGTCACAACGGTCATCGTCCCAACAAGTTTGATAGGCGTATTTTAGTGTAACGTGTGCGAGGTTAATTAGCATAAGCACATGTGAATCTAGTAGTAATTAGAAGATCCCAATGTGACAATGTGGAATATTCACGTGTGGTTTTTGCATGGGTTTAATCCGCACGGATCAGTATGTCATCAGAGAGAATCACAGCCGTTGATATCTTACTTAAATAAAGCAATGAGAAAGAAAATTAGAATTATGTATCAAACGAGATTGACGTTCTGAACTTTCTTTTCATTGATATAGGAACTAAATAATTTGAATAATGGTTGTTCACATAATCACATTAGTTTAATGTTCTTGTCGATGGTGATTAGAATCTTTGTAGCAGTTTTCTGGAAGAAATATCTCAAGATGTTTGTTGACAATTTTACCCAATACTTTACATATTTCAGTATTGTATATTTTGCTGTTTTAGAAACAGAGGTGATACACTGCATAAGTGCATAATCCATTATCTATAGTTTTTAGTAACCAATTATCCATTTGTTCCATGATCATATCATCGGCCACATTAGCAAAATCTATTTCAAAATGTAACAATTGAGAAGTTTTTTTGATTCTCGGTGTCCCAACACACTTTGGTGAGAGTTTTCATGGTCAAGAACTTCTGTTTTGTAAACCTCCTAGCTAAATGATGATGAGAGTGCAAGTGAAATACACATTTGAATTTCCTTTAAAACAACTGAAAATGTATATTATC
>Ga0041059_1002992_pt1 | contig 12009 bp, 8 predicted proteins | sample AraColnosormetaG_FD_56232 | JGI IMG/M metagenome (GOLD analysis project Ga0041059, IMG submission 56232) | Arabidopsis roots microbial communities from North Carolina, USA - Col MF nosort | ecosystem: Host-associated > Plants > Roots > Unclassified | place: USA: North Carolina | collected 2013-09-02 | reverse complement strand
ACAAACGGCTTTTGATTGAATATAATTTTAAATTCTTTCAAAAAAAAAAAAAAATACTCTATTCCCTTCGGATGATCAATATCTTCGTCACCTGCAAAGATCATATACCAAACATAAATTGCTAGTTCGTAAACTAATTTAATTATATTCATATATGTGTATAGGCGAATTGTTATAGTTATATGTGAAAAATAGACTACATATAAGAAAAGGACATAAAATGTTTTAGTATGTATACGTACATCTATTGTTAAGTTTTGTGATTCGGAAAAAAAATAAGAAAGCTTGAACAAATTCTTACATTGGTGAAGACCAAGGAGAAAGAAAAATATGAGAACCATAACCAAACCTCTTGCAAATCATCTTCCTTATTTCGCTCTTTCCAACTCTTTCAATTTTGGTATGACATTCCAAAATCGTTGAGAAGTATATAAAAATTAGAGAATCGGTTCCTTCGGGGACATCCAAGAAAAAGGAGAGAATTCGAATCCATCACATAAATGTTAATATTGTTTTCCAAAGAAAACACAAAATTTTTGATTTTCTGGACGACTATGTAATTAATTCATTTATATATTTTCCTTTATTTGGTCACTTTTTTGTAATATAAAATTAGAAACAAGATCATGACATGGGTGATGGAGACGGTGCTACTCCTTTCCGCATGGGTGATGGAGACGGTGCTACTCCTTTTCGCCGTGGTGGAGACGGTGCTACTCCTTTTCGCCGTGGTGGAGACGGTGGTACTCCTTCACGCAAAGGCGGGCACCTCTTGATGCATTCGTCCGTAAGGTAGCCAGCGAAGCAAATCCAGGGAGCTTCGACACAACACAAATCCTCCAATGAATATGGCTTTCCAACAAATCGTGTAAAACATCTTTCTATTCCCTTGGGATGTGGATCATCATCACCTGCAAATAGCATATATCAAACAATATTTTCATTATTAGCTCATACGATGCAACATTAACCATGTCGTAATCATAAATAAAATAAAATACAAATTAACCATGTGTCATACAATTTCTTATGTGTAAACACAACAAAATAGATAGAAAAGGGACAAATTAAACATATGCTTAAACCTAGCATATCTATTGTGGAATTAGGTTTTTGGGGAAACAGAAAAAAAAAAAACATGCACAAATTCTTACATTGGTGAAGACCAAAGAGAGAGACAATTATGAGAATGGCAACCAAATTCTTACAAGCCATCGTCATCAACTTTCTTATGACTTATGCGACAATTAGACTTGTTTGCGTTTTCTACTTTTGCGAAGTCATTGAGACTCTTATATAAATAGGAGAGAATCCATCTAATAAATGTTAATTTTCTTTTCCATAAAAAAACACCGACACGTTACAGTAATGTTATGGACAACAGTTTTACTTTTATGTATATACATCTTCTTTTATTGATTCACTTTCTTCGATTTTCCCTTGTTTAGCATTCGTTTCTATATTTCTTGTTAATTTTCTTTCCATTTTTTATGGTCAGCATATATCTTAATATCTTATTTTATTTTAAGAAAAAATATGTTGACTTTGCGTGTCCTTCTCACAAAGCCATTGAGAGAATCATATCCCAAATATTATTTTCCAAAAAAGGAGTTAATTTTGTTATTATTGTATGCAATTCATTGGAAGAGATTTTCTCTTATAAAATCAATCAGATTACAAATATCTTTTAATTTGGTTTGGTTAGATATATAATATATTTGTATGTCCACCTGGAACATAAAACGATTTAGATAACAGAGCTACAAAGACTTGGGAGGAAGGATGAAAAATCTCATTTATCTCTCTATTCTCTTTCATTAATTTTTTTGAAAATTATAATCATGCTCATAAAGAAAAATATAGCTTTGGTAAATTTATAACACAATTTTGATTCATATTTATGTTATCACTATCAGGAAAAAGGTATTTTATTTATCATACATGGTGAATCTTGCGTGATTCAAGAAAATTCTTCCATTTGGGTTCACGAGAAGTTATATACTGAAGAAAAGTGGTAAAATCAGTGTCCATATACTGTGATGGATTATGTTTATCGACGAGTTTCGGCGATGGCTTTACGACAGAAGTCAAAGGGAAGCTGTGTAGCGACGCCACCGATATCCTAGGTTTTGTAGAGTTCACCAATACCCTATGTAGCACGCTTTTATACCTCCCATTGCTAAATATCTACATGTAATAATAAACAAAATTGAGAAAAAAAGATGAGACAGATTCTAGAAAATTATTTTGATGTTCTAATCACTTTAAAATTTTAATCTTAATCAACCCAATTTAACTATTTTGTAGCGCAAGTATTAAAAAGCTTTTTCTAATTAAGGATTTTACAGTATGTTTAGAATATTTTCATTCATATCCTTCGAATTTAAGATATAACCAAATCTATGAAGCAAGTTTGGTAAGCAAAAATAGATAGAAACATGATAATTGATATATACCTCGAGATGATCGCCTACGTTGACAACAAAAGAGCCAGGGATGGGATCAACGGTGACCCACTCGTCACGATACAGAATTTGAAGACCTTCGACTTCGTCTTGAAGTAGAAGCGTCAAGAAGCCGTAGTCTGAGTGCGGTGGCATCCCTAGCGTCAGCTCTGGCTCCGGACACGGTGGATAACAGTTCACCACCACCACCTGACTTCCCTCTTCCAACTCCTTAGCCGCCTCATCACTGCCATCAATTTCAAGACTTTCTAAGATGGCTTTGACCATCATTTCGAACATCTCTTTCGTCTCTTTAGCGTATGTAGCCGCCGAACTCCTGTTTTCAATTTTTTATACGTAGAAAAATTTAGTAAAAAGCTCATATAATAAAGTTTATCTATAGGAATACTGTATTACAATAAAATATATTCGAGATGATTTAATAATATTTATGCGTGATACGTAAAGTAACCCCGTGACTGCTATTATATGGTGGTGGTGTATAGCTATGAAGATTAGATAAGTAAGTCGTAATGTGACATTTTCTTTGTTATTTAGTTGTATAATAATTCCATTCATCTTTATAGATTTACAAGCCGCCACTTACATATCTATATTTTTAAATACATTTAGTAACCGCCCTCGCCCTAGATAATTAATTGGATGTGCAAATTTGTGACCAAAATAGATGAATTAGGTTGAAGAAAGATTCTAAAAATGTGTGTACTACCAGAAATTTCGTCTGACTAATCCTTTTCAGATGTAATTAAAAATATTCATGTAGGTAAATGTTGAACCGCCTGTGCTTTTGAGTTCAGTATCTTAAACACGTGCTAAATCTTTTTGTGGAATTTCTTGATGGAATATCAAATTTAGTTAAGATTTTCTATTTTCACTAAACGGGAAAATCAGCACATATTGAAAAATGTAAATGTTGGAAATCTGACCTGAAGTCAGAAGGAGAAGAAGGCCAATGAGGAAGATAGTCAGGGAGTGGATGTGCATAGAGTTTCAAGAAGTCTCTCCAACAAAAGACATTGTCTTTGATCTGGTTGAAACTCGTGCCGTATCGTACTGGAGCCGACATGTCCGACGACATGTACTTGGATCTCTCCTCGTACGGAAGCTCAAAGAATCTCTTACACACGTCTATCATATTCTTGCTCACGTCTCCTTCCATCCCATGATTCACAACCTGCCCATTACCATAGCTTACTTGTTTAGCAAGAAATCTAGATATCACCGCATGTGCTTTAGGGTTTAGAGAACCAACCTGAAAGAAGCCGTAGGTTTTGCAGGCCTCGGCTATGGTTCGTAGAACATGAGGCCGGTTAGGTCCAAGGAGCTCAGCGAAATCTATGAGGGGGAGCTTTAGGTTTTTGTTTGGTTTGATGAGCTTGTCCGATTTTGTCAAGATGGGTCGGTCAGGTTCAGGCCATATATACTTGGTTGGTACTTTGGTCAGACCATTTTCACAAAGATGTTTCACGCCTTTTTGGTATTTCTTGTTCTCTTCTTCCATCACCGGAGCTATCATTGACGGCGACATTCTTCTCCGTTACACTGTTAATGAGACATTGTCACGTACATATGCATCAATAATCAATTAGCAAATATAGAGAACTTATCAAAGAACGGAAACTCAGGAGATGTATGTATGTACGAAGCACGTATATATATACCTGGTGGATCTTGATGGATCTTGATGCTCTTGAAAATTCTAGAGATATTATTATATGTATATATGTAAATGCGAGGAACTATGTTTGGAGACTTGGTAAGTTGTGGTGTTGGTGGGTGTAGGTATTTATATACATACGTTTTTGGAGGAGACGTTGAAATGAATAGTCCAGAATTGATATTTTGACGAATTAAAGCAGTTTTGGTATTGTTCTGAGTCAAATTCTTGGAGACTGACTTCTTCTTCTTAACTCGTCCTTACCAAAAAACCGTTGACATATTGTTAATATTATTATTCTATAGTATTTGAACGATAAGACACGAGATGGTAGGGTCTAGCTCGCAATAATATTAAATATAATTGAAAATGATAGAGAAAATAATAATAAAAATAATAAAAGTCTACCTAGTTTATGAGAAAAAATAGAATAGATTTATTAAAATATAATAATACGAGCCACCTCCTGAATTTTCACAACAAAAAAAGTTTGATATATTGTTTACAAAGGAAAAAAAAAATCATAGATAATGTTAGCGTTTAGTAAACCAATAGATGGCCATAACGAGATCTTTAGCTCTCTCGCCTTTTGGTCACAAATGCGCAACAGCTATTCACATAGCTCTAAATGGAGATGATAGAATATCATATAAAATATTTATCCTTATTTATTCTAATTTATAAATTAAAAATTAATGATTTTGAAAGTTTGTTCGATAACTTTTAATTATAGTTACCAGATAAGAAAAACATTACCAGATAAAAATGATAGTTTTGATGTATATATATTTAATTATTATTAGAAGATACTAAATTAATTATTTGCAAGTTTTAATATGGGTTTAGAGAGTATTTTTTCTCCCGAACCATTTGAATTGAAGCTACAATAGACATTTTAAAAATGATTATATATACGTATATAATTAAAAGTTATTGTATTTTACATAAACAATGTACATGCATGTACAACAACGATATGAGCCATGCAATCTCAAACTGGACACGTTTTAGATTCGTTCGAAAAGGTAAGTACGTAATGCATTTCGAATATACTGATTTTGGATTCGTTTGCGGCTGTTGTGGCCTTGTGGGGTATCCGTACTCACGAGTCACGGACTCAAGCGTCTTTAACAAAAAAGTATTTAAGTACAAAAAACCATCTATGTGATGGAAAAGGCTGTAAAAGACTGTAGTGTATTATGAAAATAGAAACATCTTTACAAGTACAAAAACATCTATGTGATGGAAAAGACTGTAAAAGAAGTCGTCGCATATTATTGGGACGAGAATACCAGTATATCATGAATTAGCAATGGTTTCATCTCATTTTTTAGCTAGTCACAAATTCACAACTAAATATAATGTTTCATTAGTATCTGGCGAAAATATTGTTGCAAAAAATTCATCGCAAATTGTTTGCAACTGAGCTACGACTATTGCCAGTACTTCCATACTCTATCGCATTATTATATATATGGAGAGGGAATTTTCAAAGTAGTTGCTAAAAGTCAGTAAAATAATGTGAAATATGACAATTTGATAAGTAGACATAAAATTTATGTTACAACAAATTCGTTCGCAATATCTTAAAAGCCATCACAAGAAGTTGGTAACCATCACAAAAACTACTAATTGGCAGAAAAACAAATTGTTGAAAAAAATTGCTATATAGGATGTACAAAATGATTAAGTATATGGATATATCTCTACAAAGTAGGTAAAATATATATATATATATATATATATATATATATCGGGTCGAGTTCACAGCGGAATTAAAGGGTTCGTGAATGTTTAATTCCAGCAGCCATCAAGAGCTAGGATCAGTAAAGATTATTTTATTTTTACTTTGTATGGTATTTGAAAAAGAAAAAACAGTCAACAAGTTTAAGATCATGTGTATCGGTATAACAGTATCTAAGTAACATTATTTTATGGGGAATGCATTCGGGTGAAGATTTGAATGTGTGGTTGAAGACAGTTCAGAAATTATTCTTGTTAAGGAAAATCATGCTACTACTTGTCGACACAGAATATTTTGTAGTGAGGAAAATAAACATGTTGAAATGGTAAATGATGCATATTTGATGACAATATGTCAATACAGAATATTTTGTAGCGAGGAAAATAAATATTTTGAAATTAATGGTAAATGTCTAAATGATGTATCTTTGATTCCGTCATTTGTGATCATATATACATAAACATGTGGAAGAAGAAATTTCGTGATCAAGACTACTTTTTTTTTTAAACGGATTCCCCAAAAAAAAAAAATCATATTCATAATAAGAAAAAATGGCTCATGTTGCCTATGTTTTTCGTTTATTCAGTGTAATTTTTCTATAAAATTACTCGTAGTGGTGTATAAAAGATCCGTTATATGATATTTAAGCAATTGACTGAAACGGAACTAGTTGGCGCGAAACTTCGTTGCTTGGGTCCCGTTGAGGAGGGGATTGGGTCAACTCAATAGGACTTTGTATATATGTTGACTTTTGCAAAATTGCAAATATAAAAATTTCCTTAAAAATAGTGATTCTATTTATATATGTTTAAATGTTTACTTCATAACAGTCTTTCGATTACATCCTATTCAAGTTTTATTTTTGTGTGTTCGTCACATATCAAGTCTGGACCGATCGACCAGCATGTATATACGATCCCGCAGATAATAAAATATAATTTTTACAATTTTCAAATTTCTATAAATTTAGTAATACACATGTGACATGTCCTTTGAATACATGTAGATATACGTAAGGATTTATAACGTATGATCTTTTAAATTTGAAAAATAATTTACAGAAGTAGAATTCTTAACAAAACAAATTTCTGCTTTATTCTAAAAAAATATTATAAAATTTGTTTATTTTCAAAAACTATCACAAATGTTTTGAATTTGAGAATTTTTTTTAGGATGAGGTATTTAAAGCCCGTGAGAAAAAACAAAAGCTAAAAATAGTAGTATCTAAAATATCATTTTTTTTCTTGGACAAATCAAAAGTATCACTTAAGAATGTATTTCAATGCTTAATACCAAAATATAAGAAGATATTTAAAATCTTTCATAAACCTACAATTTGTTATAATTTTCTTAAAATTAATCCTAATACTAAATCTATTTTCTAAAAAATCTCTATATAGTAATCAAACTGGTTGACCGCTAATTATCAGAAAGATAAAATAGCTGGACCAATATATATACTGATTTTTTAAAAAGTATATATGTATTCGAAACAGAATAGTAACTATATAATGAAATTATATAATTTTCATATATCAGCCCTTCTCTTGCTCTATAAGAGCTTTGATACCATTAATAGAATAATAATTTTTTAAAAAATCGTTAACTATATGATCTTGTCATGATTAGAAAACTAAGTAAGCAAGCTAAAGTGTTTTATAAGGAATAATAGAAAATTTTAATTGGACGAATCTTCCCAAATATATAAATTATAATTAAGGTCTAGTTTCATCCATGCATTCCAGCTGTTGACGATAAAAATAATACAAAAATGTGATGAATACAGCATGCGAGTAATCTCCATTCTAATATGAAAAATAATTACATACGATCGTTTTCTTGATTTTGATAACGAATATAATTTTCCCCAAGTAATGACTTTACAATATATATTGATTTTTTTACGACAAAAAAATAATTATTGTAAAATGATAACATATAATGAATTACGGATATCGGATATTATTTTATGAAAGTCAAACGACGACATCTTGTACATTGGTTGGTTTTACGATATCCACGTCACATCCATGTTTAGGCACGTAGCTAACTAAAAACTATTGGACGTAACATAAAGCCATAAAGTGCCCCTTGAATTGCATTTTTTCTTTTTTTGCCAAATGGTACTCCTTGTGTTAAACTTCTTGAATTCAATTTTGCTTTTTAATACATATCATTTTATGAACTGAAAACTCACATGTATTCATAAATGTCGACCAATTTAATGACTGTTTAGTGCGCACCATGCTTCAATAGTTCAATCTCCATTCAATTATCGGTTTATATATAGAGTCGGAAAGGAATTGTAGATTTCGTAAAAGTCGTTAGAGAAGGTCTCAAACATACCTCTATAAAGTCTATTTGCTTTGTAGTCCATAATTAGGGTTGATTTTCAGATTTTGCTGTGATGTCGCCTTTTCTACCATTTGAATTTTCAAATCTAAGGTGTTATGACTTATGAATTTTAGTATCAGCAAAATCTATTTTGTATATTGTTTTTTTTTTTAAATAGATTTTAGCTTGACAGGTCATTGTTTTTTTTTTATGCGCGTGAAACTGAAGATAAATGTAAACAGTTGTGTTGATGAACAAATCTTACGAATTTGATCTAGTGACTGGCAATGAGAGTCCTAAACACAAGATAAGTGTTGGAGTCCAGAAAGTAGGAGAGTTTTTATTAAACTTTTACGTGATTTGGCAAAAACAAAAATAAAAACTGCAACAAAACAAGTAGCTCCTAGGGGACGACCGGGCATCGAAGTCAGAGACAAAATTCAATATAATAATAGGAGGAGAGTTATATTGAAAAATACTCCGTATACTAATATAGAATCTGCATGCATTTCGTCTTTTTCCTCTCCATTCGTTGCATTGGTTTTCTAGGCCACGTCAGACTCTCTATTTCTTTATACCTTTTGTATTTTCCTTCGCATTCAATACAAGCTCGTTATTTGTTTTTTCTTAAATCTACAAAACTTTTAGACATTTGGTTGGTCCATATCTTTTATAATACCGAAATCCGTTTCTAGATATTCCGATTTAAAGAATAGCTATATACGTATTGTGAGAAAAAAATAGGTTTATCTGTTGGAAAGAAGTTAACTATTATTGTTCAAAATAAATTAAATTATTAAATGTGCTAGAAATTAATCAGTGTTTAAATGTAGGCGAATACACGATTACTTTTCTTTAAAACAAGAAAAAAGAGATTATCTGTTTAGTGAATAAACAACAACATTTTAGCGATGAATTGTCATATTGTCGTTCATTCGCTACTAGTTACTCCGTCATAAATTAGATGATTTAAAGACGTTAGGTGTCAATTAGGAACGATTTAACTACATCTTCTACAATCGTGAAAGACGTCGTTGATAAGGTATATATTTCACGTAATTGTATTAGTTAGTATATGGTTTTATATGTGAAGTTAATGAAAAAGTAGGTCTCAGGGATTATATTAATTAATGCACATTATACCTTAGCATCTTCTCCAATTAAAGAGAAAAATGGACCTTTCCAAGTTCTATCTAATAACAGTTGCCTAAGTCAAAGTTATTATCGAAGAGTTTTTAATTATTGTATATAAAGTCAATTAATATAAAACTTAGAAGAGCTAGACATATTGCTGACGCATAGTTGCAACCGTAACGATACGTGAACTATTTTTAAAAAGTGACTAGCCACGAAACTAACCAATTTCATGTCTTAAACTTTGCTTTCAACTATTTCTGCTTGTGAGATTTTAGATAAATGATACTTATCTCTCAAATTTAAAAATTTAACGTAAAGATACTGAAAGTTCCTTGAAGGAATATTTAAGTTATATTATATAGTGAAAAGTTGCAAATAATTTCATGGATTTCATTCAACTTGGATCGATTGTTGTGTTTGTAATTTTAATCAAATGTCTAAACCAGCAAAAGTCACGTACGGGTTTCTAAACTACAATGTAGTGAACTAGTGACTTCTGTTTGAGGTGTGCAAATTTCTTGTGAATTTTGTTATGGGTCCATTTCCCTAAGATTTCTCAAGAAACATCTTGCACCTCCCAGCTTGACTACTCGTAGACATTTTCAATGGCAAAACAAAACCATAAATAACCAGATTTCTATTAGTTCCATAAATTAGTTTGGATTTCGACATGAGATTTTCTCAGTTTTAAATACATCATGGGTTTTGAAACTAATTAGACTCACATTTAGTAAAATAAAAAACTAAACCCATATATAAAATATGTGCATTTTATACAAGAATGGGGAAGATTTGTGTTTGTGTTTGTGCTTCACCGCTTTTGATAGCATATATTTTCTTAGTTGTCTTCTTCAACATGATCATGTTATGTGCTGTTGGCCAGAAAGAAAAAACGATATGTCATGTGCAGTTTTATCTGTGCATTATGGGAACTTGTCTTAGGTTAGAAAAGAAAAAACCAAATCAAAAAACCAAAATAACACATTCTAAATTTATGTTATCATCACGAGCATTCAAACAAAAACGATTTAGTAAAATGTTTGGTAGTTGTCAAATTGCTAGGTGGCAATAAATTTGATTATACAAAAATTATTAAGCGAATAATATATAGATGGTGATTGTCAACAGATCATTTGATTATTACTAAATCACTGTTTAACCAAACATGGATATCTGTTGTAAATTTTACCAGTATCTGAACATTAATTGTTATATCATTACGTTCCATCATTTTCTAATTTCTATCATATTTTAGTGTCCCTAGTATCATAGCTCATATCCCGAAACATTCATTGATAGTGTTCGAATGTGGAATTATGTATGTTAAGCAAGACTTAGTCATCATTAAATTACGCGGTGTTTCTACCCAATCAAATAAAACTACGCGGTGTTAATGTTTCCAATCTTAAAGCTGACCGGCATGGCCGTGTTTGTATCTAGAATCCAAAAACGACGCCGTGTATCTCTAGAAGTCAAAGAATTGACCGTTAAAAGCCGACAAGGTCTCCTGATTCAATGGGGGCTTTTAAAGGTCTGGCCATGTCCGTAAACGGAAACAGTACTTTCAGATGTACTTCTGGTCAACGATCAATTAAAACCAGATCAACTAATCATTCATTTCTTTTTCAAATTCGCATTTGCATTTAATGTGAGACATCACATAATATAACAAATGCATGCATGATCTTTGAATTATTGCTCAATTCTAACCAGTAACCACTAGTTTTTTTTATATTTGATGATTATTGTCCAACATTTCTATATATTTATATTTGTTTACAACGTTTGAAAAAATCATACTATTTTTTTTTGTTCTCACTACTTTTTCCACAGTTAGGAATAAGAGAAGTGAAAAAACGACACCCCCAGCACAAAAATCTCCGAGCACAGTTGTTACATATGGTGTCAAGACAAGAGATCTAAAGTCTAAACTAATCGAAAGGAATAAGTTAAACGATTCACAATGTGTTTTCCGCATAAATAGTATTAAGTATTAACATAGTTTCATTTTCTGTTTTCTGTCCCATGTAAAAAAGTACCGCAAATCATTTCAACAAAAACACACATTTTTTTTGGAAGAATGGAAGAAATAATGGGTAGATCACCGTAGATGTACATGTTTAAAGAACGTGAAAATTGGGCTCACATAAATAGACTAAACTTTTGTAATTAAAACGGACAAGCTACGCTGGCTTGAGCTTTATTTGATTTTGATTTTTAAAGAAGTCAATCAAGTCGAGCTAAAACAAAAATGTCACTTATATCTCCCATTGCCAATTTTTTTCTTGGGGGAGAATAAGAAAGCCATTGTAATGTTTGTTCTCAAACGGGGGCAAAAAAATCAAATGGATTGAATTTAATTCTATGGAAACCTCTGCTGGTCTTTTGCGAATTGAATTTAGACCTTTCAAGTACTAAGAAAAATGGCTAGCCTTGACAAAACACCTCGAAAGTCCACTTTAATATACATATAATATTTAAGACTACAAAGATGTATTATGTATAAAATACAATTTCGAAATTCAACTAGTATGTCAATCAACAACAATAGATCATTTGATAGGGAAACACATAAAGTCCAAGCTAGCAAACACGTGAATAAAAGTTTTCTACTAAATTATATTTTTCAAATGATTTTACATAATTTTAAACATACTTTTTTTTTTTTTTTT
>Ga0041059_1002991_pt1 | contig 12012 bp, 15 predicted proteins | sample AraColnosormetaG_FD_56232 | JGI IMG/M metagenome (GOLD analysis project Ga0041059, IMG submission 56232) | Arabidopsis roots microbial communities from North Carolina, USA - Col MF nosort | ecosystem: Host-associated > Plants > Roots > Unclassified | place: USA: North Carolina | collected... | reverse complement strand
GTCAAATGTAAATCATTTAATTTTAATTCAGTTACAATTTTCTAACTAAAATTTTGTTTATGTATTTTCGATACTGTGAATAAAGCTGGTGGTGTAAAAAATAATATTAGCGTAACATTAAATTTATAATTAAGTTAAACAAAAACATTAATATATAATGTACCGACAAAAATTGAAAGTGAAAATAAATGGAGGAGGATGTTCTATTTTGCAACTCATTGAGTAGTCACAACATGCGTTGGAAACTCTTCCCCGTCAAGAATATATTACTTTACACGTTTTTAAAATTATTAATTTACCCCCTTTTAATAATTGATTTTTAGTAAAATGATTGTTCGTGATAAAATATACTTTAAATTTTTGATGAATGGAATCATTCATTGTTTGATCGTTTACATTTAAAAAAAAAAAAATTATACGATCACATCTTTTTTTCTTATATATAGTTTTTAAGATCATATATATGATATATCATCACAACAAATTGATGTCTAGTACGTACCAACAAGTATGCTCTGTTACTTGTAAAGATGATAAAATGCTCTTAGAAACAAAACATTGTACTCTCAAAACAAAATATTTACCATCACTTGATACTGTCAAAACAATTCTTATATACTTAGTACTAGGTATTCGGCTAGCATCTCACTGATTCTAGAGGTCATCTATTTTCTCGAATAAAAAACAAATATAAACTCATCATAAAAAGGATAAATCTGAATTAATTCATTTGTACAAAGTATAGTCTTGGTCTAACAAAACGCAAATTCCCCTATATATGTCTTGCTTATGATGTTTAGGGACTTCACTAATCCATCTTAGCTATAAATAGAAACAATTTTTTATTATAAGTAAATAAGTATTTAGCATGATTGTAGAGCGTAACTTTTTCACTTACACGTAGAGCCAAACATACGAACTGCTTATGACCGTTAAGGTATGATATGATAAGTATTAGACTTGAGATCATATAAAAGTTATTTTGTCCACGAGCCAACAATTAACCAAACACACTCACGAGTCAGTACGTAACTTCACTTCCATGATGGAAGTGACATCGAATATATTTTTCGTCATCCATATAAAGTCAAACACACTTCCTAATTCCTAAATCAATTAGCACCATATAGTTAATGTCTTTAATTTCCACACGTTACCAACTTTGTTTGATTCTATTTTATATTTTGGTATTTCCATTTTTGGGATTTTACGTGTAAACTTCGGCGAGCCGATCATCACTCTTATAACCATGGCTTGTAGATTCGTCTCTATATATATGTAATTTGTTTTTGTTGTCCTTTTTATACGACGCTCTCAAATAATTATTACTAAATCATATCAATAATTTTCACTATATTTTATTTTGGTTCTGGTACATATTCTTGCATCTATACAGATTCCAATCACCCAAAGATATGATTAGAATTATCCGTTCTCAGGCATACAAGTGCAGTTTGGTTAGGCACTCATACATACATACTAACATACACTAGCCCAACCACTATGGACAATTGGGCCTGTCAAATTTTCAACCTTGATGTACAGTACGTGTCCGTGATCATTATCTGCCCAGATGAAATTGAAATGTGAAAGATTCTCGAGTTTTCATTTCCAAAACACATGTTAATAATGCTAATACATAGTATTGGAAAATAAGCATATCCACTAATACCGATATGCATGCATATCTCAATATCGCATCGATGAAAACTATGAACTGCCATCACTTGGAACCGTGTCATTTAACTCGACTGTCGCGCGATATAAACTATGCATCTTTGTTGTTCATACCTTCACAACGTTATCATCAACAGTTATGATCACTTATCAGCCAGATTTTTCAAACTCGAGCTTTGTATTTTAGCGGCAATTTGTTTTTGGTAACAAAGGAACCCATGCACTTGTCAGCGTAAAGCAAACACGTGTCCAAACCATTAAGCCACGTGGTCATTGTCCGACTCTACAACCTCTCTCTGTTTCTTCTCTCATTCCTTTATATGATACTACGATTTAATACGCTTTGCATTGAATAACAAAAAAAAAAACAGAGCACAATGACTAGATTTGCGGTATTGCCACTCTCTGTTCTTCTTCTCGTTCTCTTGTTCCTCTGCACTGAGTCGTTGGCTAAGTCGGAGGAGTCTGAAGAATACGACGTCGCTGTGCCTTCATGTTGCGGGTTTTCGTCTCCTCTTCTGATTAAGAAAGATCAATGGAAACCAATCTTCGAGACGAAGTTTGGACAGATCTCAACCGTTCAAATCGGCAATGGATGCGGTGGAATGGGACCTTACAAGATACATTCCATAACGTTGGAGCCAAACACAATTTTGCTCCCTCTTCTTCTTCATTCCGACATGGTCTTCTTCGTTGACTCTGGTACATAATAAACTGTTTAAATTTCTTCGGTTTGGTTTACAGATCAGTTTCGGTTTAGGTCAAAATTGGATTGTGATTTGTATAGGAAGTGGGATTCTGAATTGGGTTGACGAGGAAGCGAAGAGTACCGAGATCAGACTAGGAGACGTTTACAGGCTACGTCCCGGTTCGGTTTTCTACTTACAGAGCAAACCGGTGGATATCTTCCTTGGAACCAAACTTAAGCTTTACGCAATCTTCTCCAACAACGATGAGTGTTTACATGTATAAGTTTGATATGATTCTTTCTTTTTTCACTTTCTTGACATCTTTTTCTTCTTCTTATTGTATCTGTATTCCATGGATGCAGGATCCTTGCTTTGGTGCCTATTCGAGTATCACAGATCTAATGTTTGGTTTTGATGAGACAATTCTCCAGTCAGCTTTTGGGGTATGTCTTAATCTGCCGATGAATAAGTTACGAATTGTCTATATCTTACTTGGGAAGCAAGATAGGAATTGTGTATATCTTACTTCCCAACTTACTCTAGTAGAGGATATTTTGGGTTGTATTAAGTGATATATTAAATTCAATGGTTTTAATTAGGTTCCTGAGGGGATTATAGAGCTGATGAGGAACCGTACGAAGCCACCATTGATCGTGAGTGAGACGCTTTGCACACCAGGTGTGGCCAACACTTGGCAGCTCCAACCGCGATTACTAAAGCTCTTTGCTGGAAGTGCAGACTTGGTGGATAACAAGAAGAAGAAAGAGAAGAAAGAGAAGAAGGAGAAGGTGAAGAAAGCGAAGACATTCAATGTTTTCGAATCTGAACCGGATTTCGAGAGCCCCTACGGTCGTACTATAACGATTAACAGGAAGGATCTGAAAGTTTTAAAAGGCTCAATGGTTGGAGTTTCCATGGTGAATCTCACTCAAGGATCGATGATGGGACCGCACTGGAATCCATGGGCTTGCGAGATTTCGATTGTATTGAAAGGAGCAGGAATGGTTAGGGTTCTTAGGTCTTCGATATCATCAAACACATCATCAGAGTGTAAGAACGTGAGGTTTAAAGTAGAGGAAGGAGATATTTTCGCAGTTCCACGGTTACATCCAATGGCTCAAATGTCTTTCAACAATGACTCGTTAGTGTTCGTTGGGTTTACTACTTCAGCTAAGAATAACGAGCCGCAGTTCTTAGCCGGGGAGGACTCGGCTTTGCGGATGCTTGACCGGCAAGTATTGGCTGCATCGCTTAATGTGAGTAGTGTGACGATTGATGGATTGTTGGGAGCTCAGAAGGAAGCTGTTATCTTGGAATGTCATTCTTGTGCGGAAGGAGAGATAGAGAAGCTTAAGGTGGAGATAGAGAGGAAGAAAATAGATGATGAGAGGAAGAGGAGACATGATGAAAGGAAGAAAGAAGAAGAAGAGGCGAAGAGAGAAGAGGAAGAGAGGAGGAAACGTGAAGAAGAAGAAGAGAAGAAGCGGTGGCCACCTCAACAACCACCACAAGAAGAAGAACTTAGGGAACGGCAACTACCGATGGAGAAAGAATGGGAAATGGAAGGTGAAGAGGAGAGTTAAGCCGGAGGAGTAAAAGAGAAGGCCAACGTACGTCAAGAGTGTGTTTGGTTTGTTGTTAGTGGTTAGAACTTTGGTTCTGACCTCTCTTGTAACTTTTTTTTTCCATAGTCTTGTTTATTTGTTAATGTACTTTTGCATTGTTTTTGTTGTTGCCATGTTTAAAGTTGTATTGTGTTTGTATAATGTTTTGTTTTGTTTAAATCTTTGTAGATGGTAAATGAGAAATAAGTAAATATTTCCGAGAGACTGTTGAGTGACGACGTTACTTCTTGTTATTGATAACTCTGTGGTTTATTATACACTTGTAGTAGTAGTCGTACTTGCTAACTTATGTCATTTGGTTTACAATTGTATAATGTATTTGTAACCCTCTTGCTATAGCTTCGGCATATTAAAGTTTTGAATGGTGATAACGGAGGAGTCGTAGATAATGCAATCAACTTCCCATGCTCTGTTCTCTTGTTGTTGCAAGAGATATTGGAATAAAAGGCAAATTTATCTCAAACACAGATTGGGCCATATCTTGAAAAGGCAAATTCATAAAACTCTCAAAAGTAGATTTATCCCAAACACGAATTGGGCCAACTATTGGACCGGATGCGCTGAATAATGGGCCTTATCAGATTTGGACCGGCCTGTTTTTATATGACATTTACAAAAATACCCTCACAGGAGGTCCCGTGTTGGCTATAAAAAAATAGAATAATCCGTAATTGCCCTAAAATAGTTTGGTTTCTGCATCCACCCCTTTCTTCGAATCTCGACGGCTGAAACAGATTCTAAATTTATCTCCGGTGAGAAAGAGATAGAGAGCGTTGATTCCGGCGAAAAGATGTCTGAATTCGAAGATCACGAGGGAAACGGTACGGTTGCTGACGCGATTTACGACGAAGAGAATGGTGGCCGCGACGGCGAAATCGAGGATCAATTGGACTCGAAACCCAAGGTAATTTCCCCCCTGATTATCTTCAATCTCCTAGCTTATAGTTGGAGTTTCGAATCTATATTTCCTAGCAATTGGATTGAATTGAGAATCGAATTATGAGATGATTAGTTTTAAAGCTGCTTCTGTTTCATTGATTCTTAAACTGTAATTGATGAGGTTTTGGGTGTGTTTACATGTGCAGAGAGAATCGCGTGACCATGAAAGAGAGACATCAAGAAGTAAAGATAGAGAAAGAGAGAAGGGTCGTGATAAGGACAGAGAAAGAGACTCTGAAGTCTCTCGCCGAAGCAGGGATAGAGATGGAGAGAAAAGCAAGGAGAGGAGTAGAGACAAAGACAGAGATCATCGTGAGCGTCATCACAGAAGTAGTCGTCACAGGGATCATAGCAGGGAGCGTGGTGAAAGAAGAGAACGTGGTGGTAGGGATGATGATGATTACCGTCGAAGCCGTGATCGTGACCATGATAGGTAGACTGTTCTTGAATTGAATTATACATTTTCAATTTAGATTGAATCCTTTTTGATTTTATGGAAGGTACTGATTTGGCTTATTTTTTATTCTTCTAGGCGGAGAGATGATAGAGGAGGAAGACGCAGTCGTCGATCTCGATCTCGTTCAAAGGATAGATCTGAGCGCAGAACAAGGTCACGATCTCCATCGAAAAGGTAGCATTTTTTTCTCATTGGATTACTTACTCTTCTATGAAGTAATTGCTTCAATCTAAGAAAGTTTCTAACCTCACTCAATATATGTTGTTGCAGTAAGCAGCGAGTCAGTGGATTCGATATGGCACCTCCAGCCTCTGCAATGTTAGCTGCTGGTGCTGCTGTTACAGGTATATCTCTTTAATTTAGCACCTTCTCATTAGCATAATGTAGAATTCATACCTAATACACGTACTGGGATTGATAAAATCTGTTTCTCCTGAATAACTACAAAAACATAGGCTGTTTTCTTTCTTTTTTTACTTGGGACATAACGCTAGAACTGAGAGCTTTTGGTTGTTTGGTGGTCTTTGTGTCTCTTGTTTGCTTTTCTGTTTTGGTAAGGCAACACTGGGTGTGGGCTGGTTAGCTCTTATATACAAGGAAGAATTACTGCGTATGGGTATTGCTCATCCTCAGTACATATCACTGGTTTTGTTAGTCTTGCAAAAATTTTCCATGCAGACTTAAACCTCTTGATGTCACCAATACATTTCCAGGGATGGTAAACTAGGTTTTCTCATATGTAATTTTCTTATGTATTAACCTGTTTTTCTTTTGTAGGCCAAGTTCCTCCCGCTCCACCAACTCTTCCTGGGGCTGGAATGTTTCCCAACATGTTTCCATTGCCGACTGGACAGGTCTGTGGTCTTTCCCTTTTAATATTTTCTTAATTGATGTCTTTCTTGAACTAAGTCGTCTATGTCCTACAGTCATTTGGGGGACTCTCTATGATGCCAATTCAGGCTATGACACAGCAGGTTAGATTTTATTTATCATGGATATACGCAAGATACTATGTATTTCTCTGTTCTAATTTAATCCTTATTTACTTTGTGTCTTCAGGCAACTAGACATGCTCGCAGAGTCTATGTCGGTGGGCTTTCCCCTACGGCAAATGAACAGGTTATTATCCACTTTCTTTTTTCATTTTCTCCCACTGAAATATGTTTCAGCAAATAATGATACTAACATTGATTTATTATTTTGTATTTGCAGTCTGTGGCTACATTTTTTAGTCAAGTTATGGCTGCTGTTGGTGGAAACACTGCTGGTCCAGGTACATAATCCTGGTGCAGATGCTAGAGTGTCTATTATGATACTTGGATTAATCTTTTTTTATAAATCTTTTTTCTTACTCGCAGGTGATGCAGTTGTTAATGTCTACATAAACCACGAGAAGAAGTTTGCTTTTGTGGAGATGCGATCTGTTGAAGAGGCAAGTAACGCTATGTCTTTGGATGGGATTATATTTGAGGTATGTTTTAATGTTTACCGCACTACCAAATATTTGGTTGAGTTTTAGTACTGGCATTTCTTTGGTATATAGGTTACCCAACTGAATGCTTATCTTTCTTTTTCTTTTTTTCTTTTCCAGGGAGCTCCGGTGAAGGTGAGGAGACCTAGTGACTATAACCCATCTCTAGCTGCGACTCTTGGTCCAAGCCAGCCCAGTCCCCATCTAAACTTAGCTGCTGTTGGTCTGACTCCAGGTGCTTCTGGTGGGCTTGAGGGACCAGATCGTATTTTTGTTGGTGGACTTCCATATTACTTCACGGAATCACAAGTGAGGGAGTTGTTGGAGTCCTTTGGAGGCCTCAAGGGCTTTGATCTTGTAAAAGATCGAGAAACAGGGAACTCTAAAGGATATGCCTTTTGTGTGTACCAAGATCTTTCTGTTACAGATATCGCGTGCGCTGCCCTAAATGGTATCAAGATGGGAGATAAGACTCTTACAGTGAGACGTGCCAACCAGGGAACAATGCTACAAAAGCCTGAACAAGAGAACGTATTATTGCATGCACAGCAGCAAATAGCTTTTCAGGTAATTTTTTTTCTTCTTAATAATATTGGAAGAAAACAAAATGAGCTTGCAAAACGTGTTGAGACCTAACTTGAATATTTCCATTTATAAGATTAAAAGACTGATTGATGGTTTTATCTTTTGCAGAGGGTTATGTTACAGCCTGGTGCAGTGGCAACCACTGTGGTGTGTCTGACTCAAGTTGTTACTGAGGATGAGCTTAGAGATGATGAGGAGTATGGAGATATAATGGAAGACATGAGACAGGAAGGCGGAAAGTTTGGTAAGAGACCTCTTAATTGCGCAATATGGTCTATTTTGAAATATAAGATTAAAAGCATATTGATCTGTCTCTCTGTTTTCTTGGTTGTGCTGTTTTACAGCCTTTTGCTATAAAGAATCAGCCCTAACATACACAGACAGGAGACTGCATAAACCTCCTAATCTATTTATCACCAATGGCCACTATTTCTTAAAAGAAAAAACTGACTTGTTTTTGTCTGTGTTTTCTTGTCTTGTATTCGAAATGTTTTGTTCTTTAACTCTTAAAATGCAGGTGCTTTGACCAATGTTGTGATTCCGCGTCCAAGCCCCAATGGTGAGCCAGTGGCAGGCCTTGGCAAGGTAAACTTATCTCTCTCTCTTTCTCTCTACTTCTTGTATATTTCTATTTAGTCGTAATCTGACTGTCTGATATATTTAATGTGCAGGTGTTTTTGAAGTATGCCGATACAGATGGCTCGACTAGGGCAAGATTCGGGATGAATGGTAGGAAATTTGGAGGAAATGAAGTCGTTGCAGTGTATTACCCTGAAGACAAGTTTGAACAGGGTGATTATGGAGCCTGATCACTTCTTTGTTTGCTTTCTATTACTTAAAAGTTAAGTACTTTGCTTCAGTTTCAAGACCCTTTTGCGTGATTGTAAGAGTATGAGATTATCGACACGTTGCTTATTATAACGTTTTTATCTCATATCTTTGGTCTATTTCTTAAATATTTATCTCAAAAATTATTCACAGAATAACATCATGAGTCCCTCGTAAAACATCATTCGTCTCTCGTAAATGTGACATATGTTCTAAATCAACACAAGAAGTTGAGTACTCTCTCTATTGAAATATTCAAGTAGTTTGGTTCTCTTCTGATAGAAGAAAAAAGAAAGAAAAAGAAGCAAACTTGTAAAACCCAAAAATCTCTGTTAAGCCACTAAAACCCTAAAGGCGTCTCCTTTTCTCGCCACCACTCTCCACAATACCCATTTCTGCAAAATGGCTTCTTCTCGTATTTCTCTCCGCCTTGTTCGCCGATTTGCCTCAGCCGCCGCTGACGGTACGACCACCGCTCCCTCTTCAGGCAAAATCTCTGTCTCCAAAGCTAAGTCCACTCTCCGGAAAGAACACGATCCCGACAAAGCTCTTAAGATCTACGCCAATGTCTCCGATCACTCAGCCTCTCCTGTTTCATCTCGCTACGCCCAAGAGCTCACTGTTCGTCGCCTCGCCAAGTGTCGCCGTTTCTCAGACATCGAAACCCTAATTGAATCCCACAAAAATGATCCCAAAATCAAAGAAGAACCTTTCTACTCTACGCTTATCAGATCTTACGGCCAAGCCTCTATGTTTAATCACGCCATGAGAACCTTCGAGCAGATGGATCAATACGGCACACCCAGATCAGCTGTTTCCTTCAACGCCTTGCTCAACGCTTGTCTCCATTCCAAGAATTTCGATAAAGTCCCCCAACTGTTCGACGAAATTCCTCAGAGGTACAATAAGATCATCCCTGACAAAATCTCTTACGGTATATTGATTAAGTCATACTGTGACTCTGGTACCCCTGAAAAAGCCATTGAGATTATGAGACAGATGCAAGGTAAAGGCATGGAAGTTACTACCATTGCTTTCACCACCATTTTGAGTTCATTGTATAAGAAAGGTGAGCTCGAGGTAGCTGATAACTTGTGGAATGAGATGGTGAAGAAAGGCTGTGAATTGGATAATGCAGCGTATAATGTTCGTATAATGAGTGCTCAAAAGGAAAGCCCTGAAAGAGTTAAGGAGTTGATTGAAGAAATGAGTAGTATGGGATTGAAACCTGATACGATTAGCTATAACTATCTTATGACTGCGTATTGTGAGAGAGGAATGTTGGACGAAGCTAAGAAAGTGTATGAAGGACTTGAAGGTAACAACTGTGCTCCCAACGCAGCTACTTTTAGGACATTGATATTTCATCTTTGTTATAGCCGATTGTACGAGCAAGGCTATGCGATCTTCAAGAAGAGTGTGTATATGCACAAGATTCCAGATTTCAACACTTTGAAGCATTTGGTTGTGGGATTGGTGGAGAACAAGAAAAGAGATGACGCTAAAGGGTTGATTAGAACGGTGAAGAAGAAATTCCCTCCGAGTTTCTTGAATGCGTGGAAGAAACTCGAGGAGGAACTCGGGCTGTATTCAAAAACCGATGCTTTTCCATCTTCTGCAAAAGAGGCTGCTGCTGCTTAATAGCTCAAGAGCATTTCGATTGAACATCTTATTTTGTTGCTTGAAGACTTGTTGAAAACTATGATCTAGTATGCAGGTTTATTTATAAGCTGCTCCTGCATTTTTCTTTCCTCATAAATTAGCTTGTAAAAGCTTGACGGTTTGTTGTTGGAATCTCTAGAATTCCATAGTCAACAATTTTCAGGTTCATATAGTTCACTGCTTTGTTCTACACACTTGTGCTTCATGATGAATTCAAGTTTCTTTCAGTTTTATGTTGTTTTTACATATCCTTCTACTTGCAACTAAAGGGTCAAGCTGGTTCTGTTGGTATAGCTAAACTCTGTTTCTTGGTACGAAGATGGTTTCGCGTATAGTGGAATCTTGATCTCGTTGGAACTCAATTTGACTTGGCTTCCCCTAATTTTGACTTGCACGAAAGATAAGAGTGACAAATTTTCAACAATGATTTTGATAGGTTTCTGATCAGGTAAGTATTTGAGTTGCAACATCTTTCAGAGAATTTGCAAATCCTAAGGTTGCAAAATGTTAATCATCTTGCGTAGTTGTTTGCTTATTTTGTATCAATAGCTCTAAATTTAATTAAAAAGATTCCAAAGTTCAAACGAAAATTACGGGAATCACATAAGTAATACTATACTATATAGTCTACATTATATGTAATGTTTTTAATTTTCTGTAACACTGATGTCTCTATAATATTTTAATACAAATTGTGGAACATTTTTGTTGAAAAGTATGCTTTCTTCATACTAGTAAGTCAAATATAAACTTTTGACGAAATAATCCAATAACATCACCTACTCGTCCGGAAACAGAACAGTACAAAGTTGGTGAATAAAATCTATGGATATTTTATATAGTGAGCTTTTTGAGAAACGTGATCTACTTTGATGTACTAAAGTTAACTTTTAACAATGAAAACAAAAATTGAAAAATTAACAACGTTAAATCAGAAACGTAAATAAACTGAATCATCATTTCAACAGTTGATTCCACAAGCTATTAAAATTTTAAATATTAGAAAGTATTTTAAAGATGCTTGAAACTTAGCAGACAGTTTGGTTTAAAAGAGTAAAAGTGGTAATGAGCTGATGTTGGCGGCTAAATCTCTAAAATCAGTAAAGCATATCGCGAACCAAAAGCCAAAGCACCAAATGAAACTGAGTTAGGTTCGTTGTACACACGATGTTTTCCAATAAATAATCCTCCACAAAATTCAAACACCGGATGTATCTCGAAAACATTAGATGTTCTATATACAAACATATAGAATCATGGTATTGAGTTCGTGATTTTTTTTTTGTAACATGATGTAATTAGTAATTCATCCTAATATATGTAATCATCTTTATATTTTGATAATACATTCGTGATTCGTTCGATGACATTACCACACGAGGTTACGACTGCGCACATATGGTGTATTATGAGTCCACCATACGATAAATTATTAAAAGTGTGGTAGAGAGACTTTTCTTATGGTTGATAAATTATTATTTTCAATATCGTCAAAATTACTTATTCATTTTCTCTTTATTTGGACCAATTTAGATTTAGACTCGATTAGTTTTTCTATAGATGTAGGTTCTTCCTCTCAAGATGTAGCGATAGGTTTTAGGGTTAAACTTTGTCGTGGATATAGGAAGAAACTGCATGTAGTTTTTGATGGGTTACACTTTTAGTTACAACACGAAAGTTTATCGGAAATACTAGTTGGCTCATGGCTGCCTTACGTTAGACAATTAATTACAAACATCTCTTTTTTTCTTTGTCAATAATTGTTTCTTATTGTAGGCATACTATTGGAGAAACATGAGGTACGAACTTCCCAAATCAGTTTTTTTTTTTTGGGAAAAAGTTGAAATTATGCAAAACACTGAAAAAGGAAAGAACAAGTAATTAAAATGCAAAAAAAAATTTTTAATTAAAATGCATGAACATATAAACAAATAACATGTTATAGGTTCAAATCTCATCCACTGATCCACAAACCGTAATCACCATCAAAATATTCATGCAAGTCAACTTGAGGATATTTACATACTATAATTAAGAAAATACCACAAATTTCCAAATCAAGTTTTTTTTTTTTTTTTT
>Ga0041059_1002990_pt1 | contig 12017 bp, 13 predicted proteins | sample AraColnosormetaG_FD_56232 | JGI IMG/M metagenome (GOLD analysis project Ga0041059, IMG submission 56232) | Arabidopsis roots microbial communities from North Carolina, USA - Col MF nosort | ecosystem: Host-associated > Plants > Roots > Unclassified | place: USA: North Carolina | collected... | reverse complement strand
AGTATTATTTCAATGAGATCTGTTTAAGGCGAATGAAAGGCATGGTTAGCACCGTGAGAACTAGTCGAAAGAAACCTAAATGGATCGGGAAAACTCTATGGGAAACAATGACTGCATACTGGGACACTGAAGAAGCTCAAGAAAGAAGTCAAATCTATTCATCAGACCGTCTGTTTGACTGTAATGGTCTAGGTTCCTCACATACACTTCTCAAGGTCGAAATCATATGAGCAAATCCTAGACGATTTGGTGAGTCTACTTTCTGTTTTAATCCTTTGCAACTTTAGTCTGACTTTTCTCTACGCTTCTATGACTTGTTCTTTTTTCATTACAGGAAGAAGAATTGGGCAGACCTGTCAGTGTTGGTGAAGTTTTCATCAAAACACATACAAAACCTGATGGGACATATGTTGATCGAAAGGCGGACCAGATTGCAACCTTATATCTGAAGAATGTGCAACTGTTTCAGATGGCGCTTCGCGGCCACGAGAGCTCACAGCTAAGGAATGTACAACAATATTTCTTCAAGTAACGTTTTCTGTTTCCCAATACTTCTTCTTAAGTGTTTTGATATTTGGGTCAATGTTGAAGTAAAGGTCTGATATGTTGTGTTTGTGATAACATGTTTGGTCTGATATATTGTTGTAGTGAGAACATGTAGTGTTTCTTGTTTTTGTCACGGATGTTTAACTAATGGCTCTGTTGGGTAATGAGATTTGTTAGGCATTGAAGAGTTGTGTGTTGTTTTGTGTTTAAGTTTCTTGTGTGAATTGTCTGAATTGTTTCTTCTGGTTGTCACAGATGCATTGAAGAGTTGTGTGTTGGTCTCTGTTTAAGTTTAGGTCTGATCTTAGCGCTTCCTAATCTCAGTTTTTCTCATACTTTGCAGTCAACTGAGAGAGATTCAAGAGGCGTTCCTTATGGAGTAGGAAGCCTGAAAGAGTCTCTTGTCAATTGCAAGTGGAAGGAAGCAGGTGAATCAACTTCCTTTCTCGGTCTGCAAAAACAGTTATTGGAAGCTCAACACAAGATAGAAGAGCAGGTCTCTTACAATCAGAAGGGTGATACTAAGGTTGCTTTGTGTGAAGCTGAGAATTCCCGAGTTCCGGATGAGCATAAGAAGAAGATCTAGCACTTGTCCTTGGTGGATAAGTTCTTGCGCTAAACTGATCCCCGATTCCTGAATTTCCTCGAGACGCATTCGCCATATACAACCACAGATCCTCTCTCATCCTCTCCATTTCATCTGATTCATAAGTTTATGTCTAAACTCCTTACTCAAGAACTCAATGTCACTTTTCAAAGTTTTTATGTGTAAAAGTTATGTACTTGTGTTGAACAAAGTTCTTAGTTGTATGTGAATGAAACATGTTCGTAATTTATGTTTTGTTACTTTTCTTATATGAGAATGAATTGGTGTGTATGATTCTTGTAGTCGCTATTTTGAGTGATTCGATTGGTTTTCTGACAACAACTGTAGTAGCAATTTAGTCCCCAAAAATGTCATCAAGCAGTCATTTTTTAGTTACTAAAATTGTTGACTAAATAACACTTCAGTCGCAACTCAGTCTCCAATTTAGTGACAAAATAGTCGTAACAAGTTACGACTATTTACCAACTGCAGGAACAAGACTCGTATGTTAATCGTTAATGAGTCGCGTAATAGTCGTCAAACTTTACAACTAATGTACGACTATAAAACGATTACATGCATTTAGTCGTAGTTTTAGTCGCTAAATAGCGACTAATATACGACTAGAGCATTTACCGACTCTCGATTAGTGACTACTGTGGATAGTCGTGAAATAGTTGTAAACAAGAAATCAACGACTAATTACTGACTAACACCGTAGTCGGTAAATGACAATTTTCTTGTAGTCGATCCTTGCAAGAGGACCTTGGATAAACTCGTGAAACCAAACCGGATATGTCTCTATCCAATAATGTACCTGTAAAATATAACATTACTAATCAGATAAACATATATAAGATAAAATAATAATAATAATACTCTGTAAGAGTGATTTGAGTTTAAGAGTGGTTCGATAACATTATAACAATTACTAGATCTACTAATCACATATTTCCTGAAAATACCCTAAGCCTAACGTTTTTATTATCTTCTTTTACAACCCCATAATCTTCTATTTGCTTTCTTTTATTTTCTTATCATCTATCTAACTTGATTTCGATACTTAGGCCTATAATGTGTACAAACGAACTTCGTGGAATTCGACCCTTGAGTACTAACGACGATCTCTTATTAAGGGAATAAGCTTAGGGCAATTTTACCTACATCACAAGGGATAAGGCGATATGCTTGGGATGAACCTTACCTTTACAAGCTTCGTTCATATGGTATGTATAGGAGATGTGTCGCTACAACAGAAGTGCATGATATATTATTCCATTGTCACAGCTCAGATAACGACGGTCACTTTGCTACTTTCAAGAGAGTCTCTAAGGTTCTTGAAGAAGGTTTTTTGTGGCCTACGATGCTCACAAGTTCATATCCAAATGTGATTCTTATCAAAGGAGGGAAAAGATTAGTAAGCTTATTGAGATGCCAGAAGTTGAAGTGTTTTATTGTTGGGGCATTGATTTCATGGGACCCTTTCCTCCTTCGAATCAGAATCTCTAAAGACTAGTCACAATTTTAACTATGTCTCCAAATGGGTAGAAGCTATCGCTAGCCCAAAGAATGACTTTGTAGTTGTTATCATGTTGTACAAGACTATTATCATCTTCCATCGTTTTGAAGTACCTCAGATTATCATAAATGATGGGGGAAACCATTTCATCAATATGATTCTCGAGAAATTGCTTCACAAGTATGGTGTTCAGCATCATGTACCTACTCCTTATCATCCCTAAACAAGTGGTCAGGTTGAAGTTTCGAACATGCAAATAAAAGAGATTCTGGAAAAGACAATTGGTAGATCAAAAAAGGAGTGGTCTTTTAAGTTAGATGATGCACTATTGGGCTTATAGGACAGTTTTCGAGACTCCGCTAGGAACCACTCATTTTCATCTTCGTTACGGGAAAACTTCTCATCTTCTAGTGGAATTAGAGTATAAAGCAGTTTGGGAAGATAAGATCTTGAACTTTGATATCAAATCAGCCGGAGAAAGGAGACTAATTCAGTTAAATAAGCTAGATGATATATGAAATCATGCCTATGATAATTCCAAGCTCTACAACGAACGCACCAAGGCCTATAATGACAAGAAGATCATATCTCGATCTTTTGAAACAAATGACCAGATACTTCTTTCTAACTCTCGTATGACTTTATTTCCTGGTAAATGTCTTCTCATTGGACAGGTCCCTACAAACTTCATTCGGTTCAACCATATGGAACCATTGTTCTTAATGGAGAAAATGGCGCAAAGTTTCCTGTGAATGGACGAAGAGTCAAGCATTATTGGGCTGAAACCGAGCTTCCAAAGATGCATCCAATGTATCTTCAGGATCCACCTATTGATTAGACCGCTGCAAAGTCAAGCTAATGACTTTAAATAAGCGATTAGTGGGAGGCAACCTACTTGTGAGTTATATATAGTTTAATTTATATTGGATAATTAACCTTTATTTGTTTTTCAATTCAGAAAAAATCATTTTTGGGTTTCTTGATGTGGACCAAGCACGATGGTGTCGGTCGACACCATACTTCTAGAAGTAAGTTGCGTTAAAACAAAACATTTTCTTCTTCTTCTTCATTCATTTCTAAAAAGCGAATTCACCATTTTCTCTCTAGAATCTTTGATTCTTCACCATTTTCTTTGATTTGAGAGCCTAAATTCAATAGATTTGTACTCTCTATCTATTCCAAGCATCACTTTCACATATCTGCAACATGGTAGGGGAGCAAAAGAGGCAAAAGAGAAGCGGCGAAGGAGGTTCTTCTTCCTCCTCACAGACACGGCGACGCTCTACCACTGTCGGCCATGCACCACCATCGTCTGCCCAGTCTCATGCAGGCTCCCAGGGACTGGTTTCTCATTTCCCTCGGCCGAAATTTAAAGGAAAGCAGATTCATTCTAGACGGGTTTGGGACGACGATATCAACCGAGAATTAACAAAGGTGACTATATCAATCGCCCTTTTTCTCAGAGTTGAGATGATTATGATACTCTTTCCGAGATATCTGTGATGTTTTTGGGTTTGATAAGGATGCTTCATATGTCTCGATCCCTGGACATTTTAGCGATGCTTAGATGTTTTGGGCCTAGTTTGGCAATGGAAGCTATGATTCTAAGGATTATGTGCATTCAGAGATTTGTCATCCTGTCTTGCGATACTTGGCTAGGCTCATTAGTAACACTTTCTTGTGTAAGATGGAGCCTGGTAAGATGAGGCTATATGAGCTACTTATGCTTTATTATGCTGTTGGAGATTCTTTTTTTGAGAGTCTACAGATGGAGGCCAGTGACAGAGATGTCAACTTTGGAACCGTCTTTGCGCATCACTTGGTATCTCCAAAGACTAAGCTTTTTAGTGGAACATGGAAAAAGATTAAGCGGATTGGTAGCATTCTTACTCCTATTTCCGAGCATTTCAACATTAGCATTGATGGAGTAAGGATTGTGACTAAGAAGGTGAAACATGATAAGGCATATCTGAAGAGAGCTCACTGGTTGAAGGGCAGTCTGATTTGGTGTTTCAGATATGGTCCAGGGAACCATATGATTCAGTTGCCTTGCACATAGCTTACTGAGATTACAGAAGAGCCTCGGGCAGTTGCCTTCCGTCATGATCTTTCCCTCCTACACGCAGCACGACGCTCTAGGCGACAAAGAGGCACATCCATAGATCAGTCCCGACTCAAACAGAGGATGAGTTCATTGACCCTGCTGGTGTTCTTCGTTTTGGGTCATCCTCTTCAGCCATGCCATATGACCTGCCTGTTACTTTGCCTATCCCTATGGAGCCACCGATTTTTCAGCAGTACTTGGTCGACAGCTTCAAGTGCATTTGGAACGCAATAGCTACATTGTCTTGCTGTAGTTGCATTGCTCCTACTCGCCATCGTCAACGTTCACCAGTACCCACTTTTGGCTCCGAGCATGAGAATTAGCCATCTTCCCTATCTTTGCTTCCTGCTTTCGATTAATTTTTCATTCTCGAGTCATTTTTCCCTTCTATGAGTCGGTTTGTTATTTTATTTGAAACTTGTTGCACCTATTTCATTATGCTTATTTGAACCTATTAATGTGTGGTTTAGTGATTTAATAGTTTCAACTTGAGGATCCATGTGAAAACACTAACCTTAAATAAACAATTCTGAGCAAAACTCGAAGAGCAACATATTAACGACATGGGTGTCGCACCAACCAGGTATTGATCGACACTAATACACGGTAAAGGTGGCAACTTCATTTTTCCAAATTTACAAATCATATAATTATTATTTTTATTTCTCTAGCTTATTAACTCAAGGGATAGCGTTATATAAGTCTTGGGGAGTCAGTTGCTAACTATATCTTTCCTTTTCTTACGAGTTAAAATATTTTTTAGAAATTATAATAGTTCACCAAACTAGATTCCAATGATGAACCGTAAACCGAAAAATCGTCCATGAAGACTTCCATGAAATTTTCAATACTCTGTGAAGATTGACATCATACGATATTGAAAGGTGGGAGGTGCATTGTAGAGTTTGAAAGGCATTCTTCTACATGCGTATGTTCCATAGGTACAAGTAAAGGTTGTCTTCTCTTGATCGTCCGTATGGGTTGGTATCTAAAACAAATCCTGAATAACCATTTAAGGAACAGTAAAATTGATGGTTGGCTAACCTTTTGAGAATTTGATCGATGAAAGGTAAAGGGAAATGGTCCTTTCTAGTCATGGTTGAGCTTCCGGTAGTTGATATAACCCTATTTTTTACCTATGTTTTTGATATAGGATTTTGAGTCTTTTTATTATTTCTAGAATCTTTTCAGGTATTCTATGAAGAGGAATAACAATGGAGATGAGGATACATTTTGGAGCAAAAGCGAAGGACGATTTCACTTTCAAATCCAATCAAGAGTGTCGATCGACACTGGTTTCGGCCCAGAGATGTCCCTGACGCTTACAAGTTTACAGAAGTTTAAATTTGCCCCATAATACTTCCCTATTTGCATTGTTAGTCCCTGGACGTTTTTAGGTCATATATATAGTTTTAGAGGTCATTGTTGAGATCTAAGTTCTTTTCTATCAAGTTTTCCCTGAGAGACATAAGCTATTCATCCCTTGTTTTCACAGATTCATTCAGTTTTCAATACAGTGAAGAGATCCTTTTTAACTCTTTTCTTTATTGATGTCTTTATGCTTTCTTACTTGAATATGTTGCTTGTTTCAACCTCTATGTCTGAGTAGTTTGCTTGTTAGGGTTAGGGTTTATCATTAGGGGTTCATATGGTTTAGTAGATCGCCCCCTTTCTAGGCTATCTGTAGAATTCTTCATCTTAAATTGTTCTTAATGCTAGTTGTAGAGTAATTAACTAGAACTTGATTCCAAACAATAGATATACCCGCCATAGGCATCTGTCTTTGGTTCTATAATTTGATGAACCTGGTTTACAGGTGTGTAATAAGAATCGGCCTATTTACTAAGGTTTCTCTCGGCTTCTCTGGTTATTCTTAGTTATAGGCATTGAGAGTTTCCCGGAACGCCACCTGTTATTCCAAAATTAGAATTTTAATTTAAGAATGGTTCGATAATAACCTAGCTATCATTAGATCTACTAACCAATAGTTTCCTAAGAATACCCTAATCCTGAATCTATATTTTATCGTTTCATAACCAATCAATCTTCTGTCTTCTTACTTTGTTTACTTTTTATTTCACTCATTTTCTTCTAGCTTAATCTTGACACTCAATTCATTGTGTGAAGAAAAGAATTTTGAGGAAATTTTACATTGAAGCCGTAACATTGAAGCCGTTCTTACCAATCACTTGACCCCCTGGTCGAGTAACATTGAAGCCGTTCTTACCAATCACTCGACCCCCTGGTCGAGTAACCACACTCCAGGCCACTCGATGACACGACTCGACCCATGGTCGAGTAACACTTTTTCACACCACCTGACCACCACTCGGACATTCACTCTATCACCACACTCGACCCCCTGGTCGAGTATCATCACTCACCACCCAGCGGCATCACTCGACCAAGCACTCGATCACATTTTCAGAGTCTCTTCAAATCCGCACTCAACAAGACAAGCTGAGCATAAGGAATAGAAGAGAAGAAGAAGAAGTGTTTGGAAGCTGTCCGGAGCTTCGTTTGATCACGAGACCTGCTTGGCCCATTATCACTCTATCGGCTGGTCAGTTGGGTTCTCGGCCCATCTACTATCATTTTATTTCGTTTTGTATAAATAGGTGTTTGAGGGTTTTGTCCTCAGACATCTAGTCGACATTCAGCTTTTTGCTTAAGTTTTTTATTTCTGTTCACCTAGTTTACTCTGGCGGCACCACTTTGCTTCTGTAACCTATAATTTGAGATTTTTCCAAGTTATTCGGATTCTGCATTTGATTTCATCTGTCTTCTTGTTTCTCTACTCTTTATCTCTTTACTTATGCAATATACTTGTTTATCTGCGATTATGGCTTTAAGCATGTTGTTTGAGTAGTGACTTAGATTTCTTAAGGATGGGATAGAGTGGTTGTGAGATCTATAGTCTGTAGAATAGTTAAGTTTTAGAATTGATTGAACCGCTTCAGGACTAGTTGTGCTTACTGCTTATTTCTGTCTGATCAACATGAATTTGATCCAATGCATTCGCGCACCTAGAAGGTGTTTGATGGAATGCTTGATCCACTAGTTCCTAAGATATTTGTATATATCCAAAGGGATTGGCCGTTTAGATCGTTTATTGACTTTATCAATCGGTTCTTATTACTTGCATAGTTAGATTCCGTTAATGGGAATTAGTCTGGGCTAGCTTTGCTTAAGGATTTCTATCACGCGAGTGAATTAATCTGTTGTTGAACCTGTTGTCTAGGGATAGCTTTACTGCACTTGTTAACCATCTGAATAGGCTAGGATACCACTCCATTTGATTACTCCATCCTTATGGATTTCTCGTCTATTTGATTTGTCTGTTGCATTGCTATCGTTTTAATCGTTCTTATTGCATGTGGCTCACTTTTCGCATTTCTTACCTGTTATCACCAACTTACTCAACCACACCTAGTGTTTGGTGACAGACTGTGCAATCAAGTACAGTTGCTTTATTTTCTGTCTGATACTCGACCTGTTTCTCGACCACATCCTGCTCCTGGCACCAGTCAGTTGTGGTCGAGTGATTTTTGTAAATCTGTTAGAATTTATGTTTTCTGGGACTGTTAGAAACCTCAAAATTGTTATTGCTTGGCTTGACTGAGTGACTTCTGATCACATCTCATCTATTTGCATCACACCTGAATTGATCGCCACCTAAAATACTACAACAACAACATTAGTGGTTTAGGAATAATTGACTAAAATCCTATTATCAATTTGGCACCGTTGCCAGTTGGGTGCTTTTAGCTATATTTAAGATCATTAGAATTGTTAAGATCAAATTCGTTTTTTTAAAAAGAGATACTAACATTGTGTCTTTTTAGTCTTAGTATTTAAGGTACTTAGCAACCAACTTTACATACTCATCTCTGATTAGTCTGTTATAGTCAGGTTGCTACCTGTTGCATGCATACACAGTCACAAGGGAATCAGAACCTCCTATTTAACGATAACATCGACCGTATTGCTCGCCAACTAACAGAACAGGCAACAACAGACACAATGGCTGACGTTGTAGATGAGCTAATGCAACATAACAACATTGGTGCTTGTTACTTTCCACACAACCACAACCAGCGTCATGGCATTGTTCCTCCTCCCGTACAGAACAACAACTTTGAGATCAATAGCGGTCTCATTGCAATGGTTCAGGGGAACAATTTTCATGACTTGCCAATGGAGGATCCGCTTGATCATCTAGACGAGTTTGAAAGGCTCTATAGCCTTACTAAAATCAATGGAGTCGGTGAAGATGGTTTCAAGCTTCGCTTGTTTCTTTTCTCACTTGGAGATAAAGCCCATCTATTGGAAAAGACGTTACCCCAAAATTCAATTACAACCTAGGATGACTGCAAGAAAGCCTTCTTGGCTAAATTCTTCTCCAACTCCACAAATGCAAGACTCCGGAATGACCTCATTCACTCAAAAGCAACTGAAACCTTTTGTGACGCTTGAGAGCGCTTAAAGGGTTATTAAACCAAATGCCCTCATCACGGATTTAAGTAGGCTTCTCTTCTCAGCACACTCTATAGAAACGTCCAGCCTAAGATAAGGATGCTAGTTGTACCGCATCAAATGGGAACTTCCTTAAGAAGGATGTTGAAGAAGGATGAGAGCTAGTTGAAAACTTGGCTCAATCGGATGGCAATTATAATGAAGATTACGACAGAAACATCTGCACCAGCTCTAACTCTAATGACAAGAACCACAGAGAGATTAAAGCTCTCAATGACATAATAGACAAACTCCTCCAAGTGCAACAGAAGCATGTTCACTTCACCTGTGAAGATGAACTATTCCAAGTCCAAGAGGGGGAGGATGATCATTGTGCTGAAATCACGTATGTTCACAACCAAGGTGGCTACAACAAAGGGTACAACAATTATAGACCCAACCCGAATCTGTAATACAGAAGTACCAATGTAGCCAACCCACAAGACCAAGTCTACCCTCAACAACAACAATAACAACAACCCAAACCGTTTTTTCCGTACAACCAATGTCAGGGGTTTGTTCCAAAGCAACAATTCCAAAGAGGTTATCAACAACAGCAGCCACCACATGGTTTTCCACCACAACAACATCAAGCACCTTCGCCTCATGATTCGGATATGAAGAACATGCTCATGCAGATAATTCAAGGACATGCAACAGGAGAAATGGAAATCACTAAGAAGTTGGCTGAGTTAAACAACAAAGTCGATTCCACATTCAATGATCTTAACAAAAAGTTTGAATCATTGAGCACTAGGATGAGATATCTGGAAGGCAAGCCTGCTTCAACATCAGTTTCCAACAACCCAGGCCAACTTCCAAGAAAAGCAATCCAGAACCCAAAGGAGTATGCCACTGCACACGCCATCACTATTTGCCATGATCGAGAGCTGCCAACTCGACATGCCCCTACCTCTATCACTAGGAACAGTGTAGATCAAGATGGGGAGGATTTTGTTCAGAATGAAACACGAGCTAAAATAGCAACAGAGGAGCTCATACTCGATCGTAGTACTCGATCCCTAGTTCATGCATTACCTCGTTCTGTTAAAAAGCCTTCCTCTGCTAAAACCAAGGATAAAGTCTTTGTTCCTCCACCCTACAAGCCTCCACTACCATTTCCAGGGAGATTCAAAAAGCAATTGATAAAGAAATATGAAGCTCTCTTCGAAAAATAATTGAAGTACCTTGAAATCACAATGACTCTAGTAGATTGTCTTGCGCTAATATCGGACTCACACAACTGTGTGAAGGACATGATTTCAAAGAGGATCATAGAAGTTCAAGGAATGGTGGCGTTAACTCACGAGTGCAGTGCAATCATCCTGAAGAACATTGTTCAGGAAAAGTTGGAAGATCCAGGATCTTTCACTCTACCATGCTCTAGTAGGCAACTTGCTTTGAGAAACTGTCTATGTGATCTAGGAGCTTCAGTCAGCCTAATGCCACTTTCGATGGCAAGGAAGCTGGGATTTCTCAAGTATAAGCCGTGCGACTTATCCTTGATCCTTGCACATAGAACCTTAAGAAAACCTTATGGCCTATTAGAAGATATGCCTATCAAGATTAATGTAGTAGAAGTGCCTACAGACTTTGTTGTGCTTGAGATGGATGAAGAACCTAAAGATCCTCTGATCCTAGGAAGACCTTTCTTGGCCTTAGGAGGAGAGGTGATAGACGTAAAAAATTGGAAGCATATAAGGTTACAGTTTGACATCAACAAAACTCCAAGAAGATCAACCATAGAGGGACATACATTTGGGGTCCAAGGAGTGGTTACAAAAGAAGGATTTGAGACTTACAGAGTAAAGAAACAAAGTTTAGCTCGAACACGACCTTTAAACTCAACAACTCAATCTAGTACGCTCTATGTAGTTGATTGGGGAGAACTCAAAAGGAAGTCTGATCTCCAAGAAGAAACCATCAAGAAGCTAACTTACATTGTTGAGGAACTTAGGGATAAAGTGCGTCGGATGCAGAGGACGCTATTTAACCTCAACTTAGCATTGAAGCTATCCCAAGGAAGAAGTTTGCTTCAGAATGGTTTGAAGAAGAAGACTACCCATTAGAAGAAAAAGAAGCTTACAACGAAATGGCCATAGAGTACTTAATTACAGACCTGTCAAGAGAGCATGCTAAGTACGATGTTGTATCTACTAAGGAAGAAGAGAAGATTTCAATTCCTCTCATTCACCCTCCTTAAGCCTAATGAGTGTGAGGAGTCAAGCTAGAGAATTAAAACAAGCTCACTTGGGAGGAAGTCCCAGTATTTCACTTTTCATTACTAAGTTCATCATCCTGTTATCGTTCTCTTATCATTCTGTTGCTATGATGTTTTCATTCATGTCATCGTTTTTGTTTTCTGCAATGAAGTCTGAGTAGTGACTAGCTTTCTGAGGATGGGTTAGAGTAGTTTAGAATCCTTAGTCTGTTAGGTGGTTGAGTTTGATTTATAGATCTCTTCTAGATTAGTTGTTCTTAATGCCTATTGGTTTCTGATCAACTAGAATTTGAGCCCATACATTTTCGCACCCAAAAGAGTGTTCGACGAAATGTCTGAACCACTAATTAGAGAGACTCGTGGCTCTCTCCTAAGGTATTGGTTACAGGGAGCGTTTTGGCTTTAACTTGTTGATTTGTAATGCTTGTTAGGTTAGCTCTCGTCAATGGTGATTGAGTCTGGGACTAGTTTAACTTGAGGGTCTCTGTTGCGGTGGCACTTAGATTTGGTTATCGAACTTGTTGTC
>Ga0041059_1002989_pt1 | contig 12021 bp, 8 predicted proteins | sample AraColnosormetaG_FD_56232 | JGI IMG/M metagenome (GOLD analysis project Ga0041059, IMG submission 56232) | Arabidopsis roots microbial communities from North Carolina, USA - Col MF nosort | ecosystem: Host-associated > Plants > Roots > Unclassified | place: USA: North Carolina | collected 2013-09-02 | reverse complement strand
TTAGAAGTACAACTCACTACAAAAATGTAACTTATATATATATATATATATATATATATATATAATATTATTTATATTTACTTGAAACTTTAAATATTAAATTGACTAGAACATGATATAGCATTGTTTACTAATTCCCTAGTTTTTATTATCATTTTTAATTAAAATGTAGGTATACTTTACAATAGTTATGACTTCAAATTTGTTAAAGTTAAACTAGAATTACAAAAATAAAAATAGAACTGAAAAAGAATACTTTTATTTTTGTTTATTTTCAGCAGAACATAGTTTTACTTTAAAAAACGATAACAATGAATAAGAAAAATGCATCTAATTACATGAAGACGCTAAACAAGAATGTGGAAAACAAATATAAAATAAAGAGAATAAAAGCCAAAAACATTGTACACAGGGGTATCGAACACTGCATCTAAGATGTGGCATAGGGCACTTATTGCTAAATGATGTAAAAGATATAACCAATCAATTGTTACTAGCTAAAGTTTAAGAAGTAGTATGGGGAACGTGCCCTATCTCATGCTAATGTAGATCCGCCCCTGATTCAGACACAAGGATTCCAAGTCATATAGATCAAATCAAGAATCAAACTAAATTTCAAATAGATATCAAGTTGAATTATTATTTTTATAGTTAGATTATGGAAACTGATGTAAAATTCAAATGTTATATGAAGAAAATGAAAGGTAGTTAGAAAAGGTGATGCCAGTAAATTTTCACACTTGGTGTCAGTATGGATTAGTTACTCAATTTCATTTGATGACATCTTTTCCTGAAAAGAATCTCTTGATTTGTTACAATTAAGCTATCATTGAATTACACTGGCAAATTTGAATTTTTTATTTGGACTAGCCTATCATTTTATCATAGTTGTTGCCAATCTTATGTGTATTAATATACAAGATTTGTTTTGAAGTTAGATAATCCTTGTACAATTTTATTATGGTATGCATCCCATCCTAATTTGTGCATCCCCAGCTTCGACTTGCAGAAGATAAGTGTGAAGAATCAGATGCTAGAGCTAAGCAACTTGAGAAACAGGTATGCAGGTGGTTCATGCCTCAGTATATCATACAAATCTCTTCTTACGTACTGTTTATATTGTTTCATTACCTCGAGATTTTATCACATTTGTAAACTCAAAACCGATTTTTATTAGGTTGAAATCCTTGGAGAAGGTGTTACTATGAACGCACGTCTTTAAAGCAGGTAAGCTTCCGTTCTATTTAAATTCTGGATAACCTTTGACAAAAATTTAATTCTGTGAATGTGTTTCTTGCTTCAGAGAGAGGTTAGTGTCTTATCATTTATCTACATGGTCTCATACATTATTTTTTTATTATAAAGTTCCATGAGGCTTTATGATTCTAGTTTAGATCTTGGCCTATAAAAAAGTAGCATAATCCATAGAACCAAATTCTTTTCAGGCTGCTTTGAGAGTTGCATCACAAAATCATGGAGGAAGGAGGGTAGATGTTTTGGCTCTTCACACAGAAGCTGAGGTACTTCAAGTTTTGATATGTTGTTGTTCTTACGGGTATTTGTACTAACACCTTAGATCTTGGAATCGTTTTAGATTGCTAGGGAGGAGGCAACATCTTCGTTAGAGCACCTTTATAAAGTTGAATTCGAGCTTAACTCTCTTAAGACCGTGACTAATAGATTGATATTGACTCGAGAGGAGTATTTTTAAAGGTTCATACTTTTTGTTTCCATCTAGTGTATTTTTTAAATCGATAGTTTCTCATCTGGAGCTCTCTTTAGGAAGAGATTGTTCTGAAGAGGTGCTGGCTTTTACGTTATTGGGGCTTATGCGTTAGACATGGTTGTACATTGCTTTCTTACACATTATAATCTATAAATATATAAACTTTGATAATGTATTCCGTCTATTTTTGAGACATGACAAAAAAATGCCTCATGATCCTTTATACAGAGCAAATACTTCAAAAATGTCTCTTAAATAATCATCTAATAACAGACCTCTGCTTCTAAAAAAGGATAGAGTCGACAAAAAGAGTTCACATGTTAAGATTTTTTTACCTTTAGTGAAGACAGCTCCCGCAAACCTTTTAAGAACAATAATCTCTACATTACTCTAAGTCATTCATTACATGATAAAAAGAAACACATCAATTATCTGATCTAGTTTCAATCCTTCTTTTTCTCAGCCTGGAGCTTACTCTTAAACTTCTCTGCTTTCTTCTGAGAGGCTCTCTCAGCCCTCTCTGCATCTCTCTCTGCCTTCTTTACAGCTCTCTTGGCTACAGACAAGAATAACTAATTCAGTAAATATACAAGTATTAAATTGTATGTATTGATTCCATGAGTAATGTAGCTTTGTTGTTTGGTTAAGACTTTCCATTTCGTTCCACACAAAGTGATTGTTGAGGAATTACCAATCTCTGATAATGATGTAGAATCCATGTATCCAAGATGATGAGGTTGGAAATGCTGAGATGAATCAATTGCACCAACTATTGAACATAAACTGTTAATATCAATGTCAGAAGAAATCTGTAGAACCATTATCCTAAAAAAAATGGTATTGCCAACACTGTATTTATCAAAAGGTTCAGAAAAAATGATTCAAAGTAGGTTCAAATGTTAGAGATTACTTACTTGTAAATTTTGCAGAAACGTAGTGTCATTTCACAAATTGATGACCGACTAACAATAACTTTTACATTGGAAAAAGCAATATCTTTAACCAAAGTCTCAAGCATGGCTTCCTTTGACTTTCCAAAGTTATGTACCTAGAAGACTAGAACCCAAAATAAAGGAGAAAAATAGTCAACAATTAAAAACACAACCATCCTTGAGAAAGACAGTTACAAAGGATGCCATGTTATGCAAGATTTGTTCAACCTGGTCTCACCTTTGCATTTTTCAAAGGATGCCTAATGTTACCTACATCGTCACTTTTAAAGACGATACCACAGACAACGCAAGATTTGCGAGAGTCTACTCCCAATATCTTGGCAACATGGACATCATCAATGTTCATGGTCATTGCATTCGTTAGGACTTAAGAGCATACCTGTAAACAGATGAACCATTCTATTGCAATAACACTGAAGAAATGAGAAATAATAAAAAAAATCTTACATGAATAAAATACCTCAAGTACTAAAGAATTTAAACTTTTTTGGTTAAACTGCTTGCTAGTTATCATCCTCATTCGGGAAAGAAAAGTCTCTTGCACAACCATAGTCTCTCAGATATCTTAACTTGTTCTTGAAGTATCTCAAGAGCCTACCGAACAAAAAAACAAATATGATATTTATGTTTTAACTCTAGAAATAATAAATAGTAATAAGGACGCATCATTCACCTTTTCCAAGGATTTTGTATATCCCGAAATGTTATCAGTCTCATCTCTTTCAAAGAATCTTTATGGTTGAGAATTGATCTAGCAAAAGGAATGGCTAAATCATCTCTTTCATCTTTCTGCTGCTTAGAGGCTATTTCGGATATGATAAAAAGCTCATCTATCTTATTAAGGATTGATGTTGCCAAGCATAAAAACAACACAGAGATAAGTTACACTTACGTATTACAAAGAGAGCAAAAGTTAGAGATATCAAGTAATAAATGAAAAAATATGTATTGCCTAATAAGTAATTAATAATTTAATAAGAAATAAAAACTATATGAAAAATATTTTTTATCATACAACATATGCTATAATCACTGATCATAAGTCATAACTAGAAATATAAATTTCTATATGCCGTTGTGGTAGACGAAACAATTACGAGCTAACTATCAAATCAAATAATATATCTCTTAGTTACTTGATTTTCCTTTTTCTATTTTACAAACCGTGAGAAAACTTTAAAAACTGTACCTAAACCATAAACAAAAAGATGATAATGCTATTATAATTGGAAAAGGGTACTTTGGATAATTATTACACAATCGTGGGATGAAAACTATAAAATAAATAAATTTAGGTACTATCGATAACAATAATAAATTATTGGGGATGAAAGTATAAATAATTAAAGAAGAAACTGTTCTCAATCCGACCGTTGAAAGCCACTCGCAATTTCTGGCTAAATGACCGAAGATCAGTCAGAGAGAGAAATATGTGCTGCCATAAATGGCAAATTTATTCATTGCTTTTTCTTTTGAAACATTCTTTGAGATTTCTGTTGAATCTAATTTTGTAAGGTTCTGTTTAATTCACGCATTTAATTCTTTTTCCATTTTTCTGGATTTCACTTTTCTGTGATTTCCAAAATTTTGACAAATTTGGTAACTATTTTTTTAATTCAATGTGTGGAATTTTTAGTTCCAATCAAACTGCCATTGATGTGAATGTGATGATGAAAATCAATGTGCTTAATTTTTGTAGTTGACGATGAGAAACACGAGACCTATTCATGTTAGGAATAAGAGTACGGAACCAGGAACACCATCTTCGCCTATGATGACGTCTCCTCTAATGCATCGTCATACACGTTCAGGATCAAATGCTGGGCCAGCTTCGAATGCTAAGAAAGCTCAGACAAAAGCAGCTGCTCAGAGACTTGCGGCTGTGATGTCAAATCAAACAGGGGACGAGGAAGATAGTGATGAAGACCTTTCCTTTGACTATAATGCTATCGGAACAGGGAGCATTGGACTCGCAGCTGGAAGATCTCATCCTTCTCGCTCTCCTGTGGTAATTAAAATTAACAGACTCACTTTTTCACTGTAATGAGGGTTTTGCAATGTAGGGATTTTATGTGATAGTGTTTTCTGGACTGACAGATTAGGAATCCTATGGCAAGGCGTCAACAGATGGCAACTCCACAGTTAGTTGATGAGGACAATGAGGATGATGATTTTTCAGTGGATGTAACGAGCAGTAGACCAAGTATTGGACTTCCTGGTGGAAGAGCAATGAGACCTCAGTCTCCTGTGATGGTCAGTCTAGTTTTAAGTTCTTTTGCCTGCCAAGTGTATCTTGGTTTCAGCTTTCATATGTTGTTACTCTTTTGGTGCAGACTAAGATTGCACCTCCGAGACGTACACAACCAACAAACGAAGGAAATAAGAATGACGGTAATGATGATGATGATGTTGTTTCTATAGATTATACAATTGGTAGACCAAGTATTGGGCTTGGAAGTGGGAGGGCTATGCGGCCACAATCTTCTATGGTATTGATCGACTCTTGAAACTTGTTGTTTCTAGGTTTTTATTATTATTTTCATATTTTAACTATTTCTCAAAATTTCAATATTTTGGAAAGCACAGAACAAAACCCAACCACAAGGGCGTCCGGTGATGGCAGCTCATCAGCGAGCAGATGAGGATAACGAAGATGATGAGACTCCATATGTTTATACAAGCAGCATTCCAAGTGTAGGACTTCCTGGTGGAAGGGCTGCACGGTCACGTTCTCCTCTGGTAATTAGTTTGTTAAACACACTCATTTTGAATCTTGTACTTGTATATCAGCTATAAGAATGTTGAGAGTCATGTTGCTAGTAGTGAAATTTTTGATATCCTTACTGTTCTTGCTAGTTATTATTCGTTAAACTTGATATTTCACTTTGTGTATTACAGACTAAAAACCCTCCACTGAGGCATCCACATGCAGTAGCTCAGCCACCATCCAATGGAGAAAGTGATGTTGATTATGATGAGTCGTATACTAGTGGCATGCCAAGCATTGGACTTGCAGGTGGACGATCAATGAGACCTCGCACTCCTTTGGTAATTTTAGTTCGTAGCTATTCTGTCTCACATTGATACTTTCTCTATTTGAACTTAGTCTCTATAATGTCCCCTCTAATATGAATCCTGAACTAGTACATGTTTTACTACAATGATATTTTGCTAGCTTTTCAGAAATCTGTCATTCAAGAACAGGTTTTATATTCCAAAATATCATAGTACTAGAAAATTGTTTATTGGTGTTTTGAAGTTTGTAAAAGTTTTATCAGCATTAACCATGAAAGAAGAGTGTGTAGTTAACGTTTTTGAGTATATACATCAGCATTAACTTTATCACGCCTCAAAGTGTTTTGTTGCTTTTACGTCTTCTAAAACTTCCTTTAATTTTCCATTAGTCAATTCGTACTAAGGAACAACCTCAGACCGGACTTCCAACTTCAGGTAGCCGATCTTCATTATATGAGGATTCCACAGAATCTTCAGCTATGTCAACTTTGACGCATCCATCTCAGACAACAAACCAAGTGGAGCAATCTCCATCTGCTCGTTCTGCAATCTCTAACAAATCATCCCAGTCTCTCAGTGCTATGGACCAACCTCCATCAGCTCGTTCATCTTTCAATGGTCGTCCAATAAGGACAGCTCCTTTAATGCCATCTTCTGTGCCTATATCACTCAAACCAGTGACTCCTGCATTTCAATCTAACACGCCAACCAATCTTCGAAAAGATAAAAGGTAACTAGCCATCATTCTTCACATTCACCTACTCATTTATTGTCAGTGTGACCTTAATTAGTCTAGTGATTTCTGTCTATTAGCAGGTTTTCCATGGATTTGGGAAGCTCAGGCAACTTAAGAGAGTTAGGGAGCCAACGTTCTACTTCAGCTTTGCAAGATGAGGTTTGACTTCTCTAGCTCATGCCTTTTATATTTTAGATTTCTTAAGTTCATAAATTTTTGACTTTTCGTTTCATTTCAGGTTGATATGCTACAGGAAGAAAATGAAAGTTTGTTAGAAAAGGTGATGCCAGTAAATTTTCACAGTTGGTGTCAGTATGCATTACATTCTTTGTGAAGTTAGATAATCCTATCTAAATTTTTTGTCATGGTTGTTGGCTTGTTGCTAAGATTCTTTGTAAAGTTAGATAATCCTTGTACAATTTATTATGGTTTGCATCCCATCCTAATTTGTGCATCCCCAGCTTCGACTTGCAGAAGATAAATGTGAAGAGGCTGATGCAAGAGCTAAGCAACTTGAGAAACAGGTAAACATGTGGTTCTTACATACAATTTATATTGTTTCATTGCCTCGAGCTTTAACACTTCTCCAAACTCAAAGCCGCTTTTGGTTAGGTTGAAATCCTTGGAGAAGGTGTTACTATGGACGCACGTCTTTTAAGCAGGCAAGCATCAGTTCTTTTTAACTTTTGGGTGACCTTTGACAGATTTCTAATTTTGTGAATGTGTTGCTTGCTTCAGAAAAGAGGCAGCTCTACAACAGAGAGAGGTCAGTGTCTTATCATTTATCTGCAGGTCTCATATATTACTTTTGGCTAATAAAGTTCCAATACTTATGTATGCCAACCATTATGCGTTTCATTATTGGCGATGTCTGCAAATTCTAACAAAGTGTCCAAATCTGAACTGAGTAACTTGCCTCATCGTTTTTTTAATTGAGCTTATTCTCCAACTCTGTACATGTGAAGGCACTTTTTCAGGGTAGATTGTTTTGACAGCTGACTCATGTACTTTATGATTCTAGTTTAGATCTTGACATATGAAAAAGTAGAATAATAAACATAACCAATTTCTTCTCAGGCTGCTTTGAGAATTGCATCACAAAATCATGGAGGAAAGAGGGAAGATGTTTCGGCTCTTCACACAGAAGCTGAGGTACTTCAAGTTTTGGTATTTTGGTGTTCTAACTTGTATTTGTACTAACATTTTAGATCTTGGATTGGATTTAGATTGCTAGGGAGGAGGCAGCATCTTCATTGGACCAGCTTCATGAAGTTGAATTAGAGCTTAACTCTCTTAAGACCGTGACCAAGAGATTGATATTGACTCAGGAGGAGATGGTACGCTATGATTGCTAAAGATTCATACTTTTCGTTTCTATCTAGTATTTTCTTAAGTCGATACCTTCTCATTTGTAGCTCTTTATCTTAGGAAGAGGTTGTTCTGAAGAGGTGCTGGCTTTCACGATATTGGGGCTTATGCGTTAGACATGGTATTACATTGCTTTCCTACACATTATAATCTATAAATTTATAAACGAATAAGATCGAGTGACGTAAAACAGAAAGTTACACTAACAATATTGTTAAAGCTTCTCTAAATATCGTACATAATGAGCTAAAATTGGGTGAAATATTGTGGCAGGCATTCAACCGGACATTGCAGGAGGAAAACACGAATACTGGTCATCATTTGCACCTCTTCCTCTAGAGATTGTTCTTTCTGCAGGACAAAGAGCAAGGGACGGAGTTTCACAATGTAATATTTTTCATCTTGCTGCAGAAATTTCACTAGAACTGTTTGGAATTGTTCTGACTTCACTTGTTCTTACCCTCTGGTCTCCTCACCAAGCAGCTAATAACACTTATGGCGAAAGAGAAAAATCATTGCAAAACTTGCAAGAAACTTCTGGGGAAGGAAATCTCGAAAACATGATATGGGTCGAGAAAGGTTTGCGGGAGCTGGCTTCACTAAAGGTGAATAATCTTAACATTCTCATGTGAACTCTTCTCTATCCTTTTTTAGAATCAGAGTTCTGTTATTCAAGAGACAGATTTGAAGTATGATTCTTTGCGTTGTCTAAAGGTTCAGGAGGCAGTTGCATTTGTCATGGCTCAAAATAGACGGAACACATCATCAAAGTTTTTTGTTTCAGGTGATAACCAAATATCTAAGCTTAAGCCATGCTTAAATTTGAATATTTTCCTAATTCATGTTTTCTTTTCTTGAACAATTCATAGACGAAGTGAAAATGCCAATGGATGGACAATTTGAAGCCTTTGGTAAGTCAATAATTTGTACATTATGATCTGTTCTCGTTGATCATTATCACACCAAGTACTGATGTGATGTGATGAGACCCTACTCAAGGTCATTCATTACATGATAAGGAAGCCCCTGAAATTCTGCCCTCAAAACATTCTTTCTGCATTTTGGTTTTTCCTTTTCAGAGTTGAGCGACGAAGAAGTTGAAGATGTGAATTTTAAACAGGTAAAGAAAAACAGATCAATTCTCTGTTTCCATTAGCTGTCATATGGTCATCTCACTGTAGCTTTGGATATAGGCCTGGCTTTCATATTTCTGGAGAAGAGCTAAAAACCATGAAATCGAATCTGATCTAGTAGATGAGCGACTCCAGTATTGGATAAACCAAGGGACTCGATCTGCCACATCACAAGATGCTGTCGATGGTACGCTCTAAACTCACTCTCATTGTTAACGAGATGTATCCAAGAAAAAAGAGTTTTAATTATGTGTTTTTATCTATGAAACGGCTTGGTATATAATGGGTGTGAAATGCAGTTGAAAGAGGGCTTATGGAGCTGAGGAAGCTGAACATAGAGTCACAGTTATGGCAAAAATCAAGGAAAGGGCTTGACCATGAATCTAACCCTTCTCATCTTGAACTTTCCTTCTGATTCCTCGCTTCTTCTCTAAAAAGAAAAAAACTATTTATTTTTCTCATCTTTTTCATTTTCAACTGATTTTAGGAGAGTTGATTATTAGACATGTGATGTTTAAAAATTTTAAATGTTATTCTTTTCAATTCTGTATTTGAACTTGAAAGCCTTATTACAAGCTGATCTAATTTGTTGTTCTAATTTTAAAATCAATCTTCTTCTGAAATGTAAAGTTCTAAAGTGCTATTCAATAATCAATAGTGTGTAATTCTTTTTAGTTAAAATTATAAAATGTGGGAGACAATTGTCTCTCCTTTGCCCACCAAAAAGAATAAAATTAAAATTCCTAAAGTGCTATTCATATAATTATTTATATTTCTCTCTCATATTGTACAAGTGTATATTTTGTTTGGTAATAGAACCAATTTTCATTGTGAATTCGTTGAAAATTGATTTTTAACCATAAATCATCAGCATTGAGTACCAAAAGTAATTTCCATTCACTTGAAATAAAATTGAACCAAGACGATCCGGTTTGAATGTCAGAGTTAGAGAGATTAAGGTTATTATGACTGTTTAAGAAATTAAGTCGCATATCAGAAATAATACAAAACTATTTAAAAATAAAGATTGTGGAAACTGATGTAAAATTCAAATGGATTATGTAATTGAGGTCTTTGGTTAGATAGATAAACACATCTGGCATATATATATATATATAATATTTGGATGAAATAACACAATTGTTAATATAAGTTGAAAATACAATTTATTCATCATCTCAAACGAAACACAAATCACGAGAAAATAACATTTGAAAGATTAAAAAATAAAAATAAAAGTCAAACGTTCGACTTTGTTCCCATCTCACCATTGTGTGAACCAAACAAATTCAACAATCATGCATATATTACACACATAATATCATATCATCTCAAAAAAATGAAAATAACCCATAGTTCTTAAATTAGTTTCTTTCATATATATATACACATACATATATGGATGTGTTTATGTATATGAATAGACGATATTAAGTTTGTTGCTCAGCCACTTCCGTAGAACAAACTGCGACCGCGTCGCCAACAGTAAGGAAGATATTTTTCTCTCCAATCTCCTCGACGAACTTTGAAGCATAAAGTTTCTCAATCACCACTGGTCCTGGATTTGCTAGAATCAACTGTTCCATTTCAAGTCAATTAATCAATCAGATTAGTCATTGATATCGTCTAAATATATGATCTCATATTAATGAAGAAAACACACAACTAATTTAAGTAAACATGCTAGACATATATTTTATTTGCTTTATTGTATATATTAAGAATCTTTTTTACTTTAGTCAAATTAATCCAAAAAGACAATTCTCTAAAGTACCACATTTTTAAGTATATATTTCAATATACAATTCTTGTTTTCTTTTAATAATACTAATGAATCAAAATCTCTTTTGAATGGTGAAAATATATACCCTAACTTACAAATAGGAAACCCAACCATAATATTTTAGTTTTATTTGCAATTTATTTTTGTAGAACAAATACTTTTATACAAAATGTGTGGTATTATTATTGAAAACGATAAACTAATGATGAATTTTGTTCAACAAAAAGGGGGGGGGGTGTTGAGTTTTAATGTGTTTAGAGATGATTTAGGTGAGTTTTGGTGAATTAAGAATTTTGTTATCAAAAACTTTTCCACCTCAAACCATGAGAGTTAGATGTTTGAATTTTTTACTAATCACTCAAATTTCGCCTAACTCACCAAAGTTACTTCAAAACCATTACTTAAAATATTTCCAATAATATTGAATTTGATTATATATTTTAAAATTATTAATACAATAACACATGATTTAAAAAGCTTTTTAGAATTCATATTTGAATAATATAGGATTTTTCATTTTAATACAAATCGTTCCAAATCCTATATTACTCTAGGAGCACCTCCAATGGAGAGTTCTCTCAAGAAACTGGCTGAGTTCTTTTGATTAATTTGACCAAAAATAATTCAAAACAGAAAAAAAATGAGAGAGACAACTCTCTTGAGAGAGTTTTTTTTGTTGAGAGAGGCTGTCACGCAGCTGTTTTATTGGCTGCACGTTCTTAAAAATGTTCGTACTTAAATTTTTTTAAATCTTTTTAAGTCCAGTTTTGTTTATATTGCTCAATTTTTTATTTTGTTTTTATTGTGTTTTTAAATTTTAATCTTGTTAAGACATCCAAAATATTTTATTGTTAGCAATTAATTTTCTTACTTTTGATGACTATACATATTATTTAACATATTTATTTTGTTTAGTTTATAGCTTTTTGGATTATGATACATATCCAATATTTAATGTAGAGTAAATTAAATGTTCAATAAATCTGTATATATATGTATATAAATATTCTACAAGTACGCCAACAAATCTTAGAGATTGTTTGGTATTCGAAATCAAGTTTGCGAATGAGAGATGCATTTATTATTGAAAGGTGATTTGGTTGAGTATATATGGAATATATTTCGCAACAATCAAAAAACAACTGATCGTTATTCCGACTTTTGTTGCACATTTTAAAAAAATTGTTTCGAAATAATGTATGTTTAATATTTTATGATTTGCAATAATTATTAAGTTTTATGAAATAAAATAATTTTAAAATAATTTTTTTTTCAGAGAACCCTTGTAAGAGTGCTTACCATTGGAG
>Ga0041059_1002988_pt1 | contig 12023 bp, 10 predicted proteins | sample AraColnosormetaG_FD_56232 | JGI IMG/M metagenome (GOLD analysis project Ga0041059, IMG submission 56232) | Arabidopsis roots microbial communities from North Carolina, USA - Col MF nosort | ecosystem: Host-associated > Plants > Roots > Unclassified | place: USA: North Carolina | collected... | reverse complement strand
AAAAAAAAAAAAACATAGAAGCAAAAAGAGTTTTGCCCATTTTTTGATGAAACATACTCCCTTTATTTTTACTAATTGTTCTTTAAGCCAAAAAATAATGTTTCAATTTCTTTGTTGTTTTCAAATTTCAAAGCAAAATTTCTTATTATTTTATTGTTTTTGATTTTTAAAATTCTGCAGTTTGTTGTTTCATTGGTTAAATTGTCTTTAAATAGATAATTAAACATATTTAAAATAAAATAAAATAAAAACAGAAAATAAATTGATTTATTAATTTTTGTGTCAAAAGTCAAAACCTTAGACAGCTAAATATAAACATATGGACTATGGAGTATTAAACACCCAATTGCAAAACATATACAGTATGATGAAAATTTTCACCCTGATTTTAGGTTGGACTTTTTTGATAGTCCGACATTCATTTCTTCATTCATATTTATAGCAGAGTCCACAAAACAACTCTTAATTAAAAAATGAAAAAAAAAAACTAGATTTTCTTCTCTAGCATATATTAATTGGCCCTATATTAATTACTCTAGCTTTTCAGTTTTTTTGGTTGAAAAACTAAATTAAAATCTCATAAACCAAACTAAATTTTATTTGGATTCAAATCGACTTAGTTCAATTTAAATCGTATCACCTCGCCACCTCGGTTGCATTCGCATTGAATACTTCGTATGTGTATCTCTTTAATTCTCATCCGTATATGTAGCATCTCTCGATCGTCGTTTTCAATACATCTATTATTGTTGTTCTTCTTTTTGGGGTGGTTTTGAACTTTTGATACTGGATAAGGACTATGGACATATGAAAGAAAATACAAAAATTGAATTAAATTTCACCCATGTTGTGAAATTTTTTCATATTCCAAAAAGACAAAAACTAAGTTGTTCAATTTTTTTTTGTCAAGGTACAACCTTAATTATATATGAAAAAGCAATGTACGTACATTGCATGTTGTTACATCCACTTAACGCGGATCATGCATTAAAATCAACTGATCGAATGATCGATAGTCGAAGTTTAATTTATTTATTTTGTAAGCTTTTCATCTTCAACTTCAAGCTTTCCCATGCTATTTCTAAGTCAACTCTTTTTTCAGTTTCTTTCTATTATTTTCCTCCATTCTCTCTGTTTTTTCTTTTTAACGTTTATTTGTTTTATTTCCTAAGAGCATCCATATTTATCATTTTTATGAGTGTCTTTAAATGGTTATTTCTAAATATAAAAGAAAAAAAAAAAAGAGAGAAATACAGATATTTTTAGAATAAAAATTATGGGTCTGATTGGTAATCAAAAGCTGTACAAGTTTTTTACCTGTTAGCTGGAGATGTTAGGTTTTTCGGAATAGTGCAAAGCTGTTAGAAAGAACTGTATAAAAAATTTGTACCAAAAAACTGAGAGTAAAACTTTTTGTAACGCTTTTGATAAAGTTTTTGTGATTGATAACTGTTAAAGTTGTACCGTATTACCATTCAAACTCTATATCTTCCTAGAGACATTTGAGCTTTACCTTTAATATTATTTTATGTGAAAGACATCATGAAAAGTTGTTGAATGTTGAACGAGGATGGTCTAAGAGTTTCTTTCTTCTTATGTATCATTTCCTAAGGGTTTGCCCCAAAAAAGTATCATTTTGTGTTTGGGTTTTGAGTTTTGACAATCAAACATTTATACATCACATGATCAGTTACAGACTGTATTTAGATTTATGTACGACAGGGATCGGACACTTAGTTTTTCTGTCCTACTATATATCTAAGTTTGGATTTTACAAAATTCTTAGCGTGAACATACTTAAGTTTGATCTTATTAGAAGATAAGATTGTATTCGATTCTTTGTGTGAACATAAGCTCTGATGTGTGATCCAAATATGACCAAATAAATCTCGATAAATAGTTTGTGTATATATTTGAGCTTAAGCTAACGAAAAATAATCAAACATTCAATTCGATTCACCTTATTTTAGGATATTTAAGCAATCTGTTTTTTTTTTTCTCTCTAAGTCGTCTCGGTTTGGGATTCGTTCTATTGAAATCTTTCTTAACAAAGTACAATGACGTACACAATGCAAATTCTTGGAGATGTGTATTAATTTAGTAACACCGACAGTTAACTTTATATTTCGAAGTACAAAAGAATGATATGAATATTTTACCATTTGACCAAAGTTCAAAAATGAATAGAAATAAACTTAAGCTAGAAAGAGATCCCCCCATCCCACGTCCACGCCACACCACACCACACAGTTTGTAAACGTGGTCGGCGACTCATTAGCATTCAATGCGTTTAACTGTTTTTATTAAGATAATCTTTCCATTTTCAACATTCAGTCACCATTTTTAATTTTTATTTTTGTAGTATGTCCTTACCAAAAAGAGATTTTGCTCAAAAGACCATCCATACCAAAGATTGCAAACATGTATGGTCATGTTGGTTTTAATTTAATTTGGAATTAGTTTAGGAGGTGCATAGAGTGATTAGTTATAAGCTGTCCAATATTAATTGGATCTTAAATTCTTAACAATTATGAACTACATTCATTTAATTTAACAATTATTTTGGGCCAACAAAATGATTATTTTCCATAAATTTAATATTTGTAGGACAGTTTTTCTTTCTTTCTTGTTTTGGTATCAAGACTCGAGATAATCTAATTTGTAGGTACGTGGACCCTTTTAATTTCGTTCTCGTAGACAACCGAGAGAAGATAATACAAAACAAAAACTCGACTTGGTCCTATAACACATCAATTAATGATTCAATATATGTGTACTAGTCGTATGATTTCTCTATCATTAGTTTTAGTTTCCTAAACGTAAGTTCTTGTCATATCAAAAACCCTTTAACAAAAAAAAAGTTCTTGTCATATCAAACAACAAATACAAGTTCTTGACTTTCAACCATTTAATGAAACATCCCAACTTGTACATATAATAGTAATCAATTCGAAATAAAAGTAAGAATAACCTTTACAGGAGAATAATACGCAATATTAAACGGATCTCCATCACATATATTTTATTGTTTGGTTATGACTGTTAAAGTACATATATGTAATGACGGTTTCAGTTTCGCTTTGTTAAAAAATTATGATTAACAAGTGGAACAAGACTTGTAATCACGTACTTGATTAGTTATGTGTGTTAATCTCCGATTATACACTAACTTTGACTCGTGTTATTTTATTTAACACCACAAATAATTCTACTTAAATATTAAACAAAAGCTTTGACTCATACTCTCTTTCGACTAAAATTTTTGGTCTACGAGTCATACACGCGTATACTTTTCAAATATACTATTACATGTTCACTTGGTAATCTCATTTAATGCATAATCATGCAAGCTGTACGTTAACGATCAATGGCAATTTCTTGTAAATTTGCAACACGCTCATGGGTAATTTCGTCTTGGTTTTGTTATATAAATACCCCATCAATTGCTCTCCAACATGCATTGTCTGAAACCAAACAAAGAAAATACACGAAGGAAGGAAAAGAAAAGTAAAAAGAAAAGCTTTCTGCAAAATCCAAACATGTCCGCCAAGATTTCAATATTCCAAGCTCTTGTCTTTCTATTCTACCGGTTTATCCTCCGGCGATATCGGAACTCTAAACCAAAATACCAAAATGGCCCTTCTTCTCTCCTCCAATCCGACCTATCACGCCACACATTGATCTTCAACGTAGAAGGAGCTCTTCTCAAATCCGACTCTCTCTTCCCTTACTTCATGTTAGTAGCATTTGAGGCGGGAGGCGTAATAAGGTCATTTCTCCTCTTCATTCTCTATCCATTGATAAGCTTGATGAGCCATGAGATGGGTGTCAAAGTGATGGTAATGGTGAGCTTCTTCGGGATCAAAAAAGAAGGTTTTCGAGCGGGGAGAGCGGTTTTGCCTAAATACTTTCTAGAAGATGTCGGACTCGAGATGTTCGAAGTGTTGAAGAGAGGAGGGAAGAAAATCGGAGTGAGTGATGATCTTCCTCAAGTTATGATCGAAGGGTTCTTGAGAGATTACTTGGAGATTGACGTTGTGGTCGGGAGAGAAATGAAAGTCGTTGGAGGTTATTATCTAGGTATCATGGAGGATAAAACCAAACATGATCTTGTCTTTGATGAGTTAGTTCGTAAAGAGAGACTAAACACCGGTCGTGTTATTGGCATCACTTCCTTCAATACATCTCTTCACCGATATCTATTCTCTCAGTTTTGCCAGGTCAGTCTCTTTTATCATTATTTTGTTTGCGTTTACGTTTACAGATTATACAGTTTTTAATTATATTTGGTAAGAGATTTTTTGGAAATACTAAACGAGAATGTTTTAACTACTAAATATTGAAGCAGCCAAAAAAAGAAACTACTCCATATATGTTGATATCTATATTATGACTTGTTACAGTTTTTATATATATGATGACCGATAATTAGTAAAAAGCAACATAGCATATTAAATTGTGATAGTAGTGACGGTGATGAAACACGGACAACTTGCTTGATTGCGAATATGAAATATTAACAACATAACGTCAAAAATATTAACAACATATATAAAAAGGGAAAACAAAAGGAAAGAACAAATCAAGGCCTATATCATTAAATACGAATAAGAAACGACGACAGATCCTGTGTGCATAGTTATTAGTCATGACAATGAATATATCTCGTCGAGTTGAATCTCAATACCTGTAATTGATTTTTGTTAGGTATTTTCATTCATTGTTTTCATGTTATACTCAACTGATTTTCTTGTCCTTTTCTCTCTAATAGGAAATTTATTTCGTGAAGAAATCAGACAAGCGAAGCTGGCAAACCCTACCACGAAGCCAGTACCCTAAACCATTGATTTTCCATGATGGCCGTCTCGCGATCAAACCAACCCTAATGAACACTTTGGTCTTGTTCATGTGGGGTCCTTTCGCAGCCGCAGCCGCAGCAGCCAGACTCTTCGTCTCTCTTTGCATCCCTTACTCTTTATCAATCCCGATCCTCGCCTTTTCCGGTTGCAGACTAACCGTCACTAACGACTACGTTTCATCTCAAAAACAAAAACCAAGTCAACGCAAAGGTTGTCTCTTTGTTTGTAACCATAGGACTTTATTGGACCCTCTCTATGTTGCATTCGCTTTGAGAAAGAAAAACATCAAAACTGTAACGTATAGTTTGAGTAGGGTATCTGAGATTTTGGCTCCGATCAAGACGGTGAGACTGACCCGTGATCGGGTGAGCGACGGTCAAGCCATGGAGAAATTGTTAACCGAAGGAGATCTCGTTGTTTGTCCTGAAGGAACCACTTGTAGAGAACCTTACCTGCTTAGGTTTAGCCCTTTGTTCACCGAGGTTAGTGATGTCATCGTTCCCGTGGCTGTGACGGTACACGTGACCTTCTTCTACGGTACAACGGCGAGTGGTCTTAAGGCACTTGACCCGCTTTTCTTCCTCTTGGATCCTTATCCTACCTACACCATCCAATTTCTCGACCCTGTCTCCGGTGCCACGTGCCAAGATCCTGATGGAAAGTTGAAGTTTGAGGTGGCCAACAATGTTCAGAGTGATATTGGGAAGGCGTTGGATTTCGAGTGCACAAGTCTCACTAGAAAAGACAAGTATTTGATCTTGGCCGGTAATAATGGAGTAGTTAAGAAAAATTAAAATTTGTTTTAGGATGATGAGTGAGTGATGAGTTCGGTTCTTTGGGTATGTAAGTAACCAATCGATTATTTCATTTGTTTATTAATAATGTCTACGTAAATGTAACTACAATCTTTTTTTCTTGGTAATGTACACATATGTTCTATATCATATCCAAAATCTTTGTCAGACAATTTTGCCTTTCATGCAATTCTAGTGCATATATAAAACAATGGTCCACAAATAATGTAACGAATCATCTATATTAATTCGGACAACTTGAAAGTTTCTATTAAATTTCTATATATTGTTTTCGTCGGCACATGCATCATAAATGTTTTTAACGGTCTAGCCCAAATAATGTAACCAAACTTATTGTAAATCATGAATACAAACATGAATGGCCTTGTATATATAATAGGCTAATAGCTGGTTGGTTATAAATGTGACCTATAGTTTAGTTTTTCTTTGTCAACTAAAAGTTTATTTACTCTTATATAACTATGGCATATTCGTTGGTCAAAATACATATATTCTATATATCAAAACGTAAAGTTATTCGTTTACGTTCGCTAGGGCCTAGGCTCTAGTAGAAACCATGTGAGCTTGCATGTGAAGTGAACAAAAATCAATTCTTAATATACCGTACTCGATAAAAAAGTTAGTCAATCGACACTTGAGTTATAAAATTTCTAATGATCAGTTACAAAAGTACAAAATGATATAGACTTTTAAGTCAATTATTACACTTTTTGTATGTGTAATAATGAATGATATGTTATTATATTTCGTCTTAAAAGAAAATTAAAGTTGTACAGCAGAAATCATTTGTGTTAGTCCCGTATGGAATTGGACAGAATCAAATATGTCTGTGGTGGGTGGTGTGGCCATCACTGTCGCAACTGTTGTGTTTGGAAGAAGCAAAGTCTTATAAAACAAATATGGATTTAATTGATTGATCCAACATAAAAGAAAAGTCAAACTCACTCACTTAAAGGAGAACGAAAAAATTGGTAACCGACACGTGTCTCCGTTCGTTTAAATGGATTGGGTCGTCATAGTAAAAGCCATTTATATCGATCGGCCCATTTGTTGGGTCCACTGTTTACATTTTCTGATCTGATCCTTTAATTAAAAAACTCATTAATTTTAAGGACTATTCCGCAATTTATTGATTCTTCTTTATCGTGCTTCTGATTGTTTTGGTTAACGGATCAAATTATCGAACGATGATGGCTTCTCTCGCGACTTCCATAAGTGGAAGCTTCAGAATTCTGGTTAAATCATCTTCGACGAGGAATGGGTTTCCTGTAATCTCTGATCAAAACCCGAGTTTCGTCTTGTTTGCGAATAAACGCAGACATATCTCTAGAACGGCGATTTTTCACCGATCTGCGATAAGTGGTTCGAGTCAAGGAGAAAAGATATCACCTTTAGCATCTGGTGTATCTTCAGGTTTATATTCAGCTCAGACTTTTGATTTGACGCCTCAAAACGTTGATTTGGTGCTTGAGGATGTTAGACCGTTCTTGATCTCTGATGGTGGAAACGTCGACGTTGTCTCCGTTGAAGATGGGGTAGTCTCTCTTAAGCTCCAAGGTTAGTCTTCGTTTTGATTTCATATACAAAAATTCAGAATATTGGAGTTAGGTTCTGCTGATTTCGTTCGACAAGATAGAAACTTTTTGGGGTTTGAGTTGTTGGAATCTATAACTGACCAGTCTTAGGTTTTCTATTCTCTATAGAGCTCTAGATTCGAGCTTGAGACATGACAACTTTAGTTTGGCTGATTACTGTTCTTGGTATAATATCTTGTAGACTATAGTTTTGGTCCAAATCTCTAGCCTTTTTCCTTTTTAGAGTGCAGAGAGATCATCTGCAGCAGCAATAGTGCTCTCATGTTATGTAATCGAGCTTATGTTGAATTGTGTTGTATGTTTAGGAGCATGTACCAGCTGTCCAAGTTCTTCAACAACTATGACAATGGGAATAGAGAGGGTACTCAAGGAAAAGTTTGGAGATGCATTGAAAGATATTCGACAAGTTTTTGATGAAGAAGTAAAACAGATAACCGTGGAGGTGAGTGAGGCTTCTTTTTAAGAAATTCGCGTTGATATCTTCTTCTGTGTTTGCCTTTGACTGGTTTTGGGTTGCAAACTTGCAGGCAGTGAATGCTCATCTAGATATACTGAGGCCAGCTATCAAGAACTATGGCGGAAGTGTTGAAGTTTTATCGGTTGAAGGCGAGGACTGCGTTGTAAAATATGTTGGACCGGAGTCGATTGGAATGGGAATACAGGCAGCGATTAAAGAAAAGTTTAAGGACATATCTAATGTAACCTTTACAAGCTAGAAAGCATGAAGAAAGCCACTATATTATGTAAAAACATTATTGCTCTTTGTTTGAGCTAATGTCCACTTCAATAGTCGTCCTCTCCATAACTGTCCTTAGCCATCTTGCCAGGTTGATCAAGAACGGTGTGTAGACAAAGTAGCAAGTTGTTGTCCACGTAACCAGTCCCTTCACCAGCAAACAAAACAAGAAAGAAACAGAGTCATGTGTATGTTTTTGTTTGATGATGTCTGTATAAACACTTATTACCTGGCCAAAGATTTCTATGTTTGCTTCTGGATAGTACCACAGATGGAAGAATCTGTTAAACCAGGTTATGACAATCTTTAGATTAAATTCTGTTAAAAAACAAAGAGATGGTTGTTGAAGGGCACGGTTTACTTACTGCATGATGGGGATTTCGGCTAAAGGACAGGCGACACCAAGGAGAGTGGCAATGGTGAAGCAAATCCAAGTTCTATCCAAAGAGAACCAAATAAATTCTGCTAAGGCAAATAGAATGTAAGCTTCTATGTTGTCTGAAACTCCAGCTTTGTACATTTCAGCACTTAGCTCTAAGAAGAACATCAATGCTCTGTTTCATTCACCAAAACCATATAGAGTTTTGTTTCACTTCCACTGTCCTCAAAATTGTCATACACAAGTACACAACAAGCTAGATTACTACATAGTACATACTCACAAGAGTGAAATTACGGTTTTGTCCAGGCTACCACGTGGAGGACTTGCAGAGGTTGTCTCATCCAATAGGAGTTGTAGTAAACCTACTGTACAGTAAAATAAGCCAAGCAAGAACGGTACCTGAAAAACAACACATTGCAAGATAAAAAAAAAGATTCTGTTTTTGTGAAAGGTTTTTCAAAGTTGTGGGTTTGTGATCTTACCCAGATGTTTGTATGAAGGGGACCGATTTGAAAAGCTCCGTTTTGGTAAACCACGAGATCGACACGTGAGTGGATACCATCGAGAAGAGGACCCAAGACGAAGCCTGAACCAAAAAGAGAGAGACTTACTGGGACGATCCAAGATTTGCCGGTACTGGTTTTGCTCTGCTTCCTCTGGCTCAGGCAAAGGATTTTTCGAACCGGTGACCGGTTTGGCCCATTTCGTTTTAATGGTTTGATGAGAGTCGTTGAAGGAGAAGATATCGCTAAGACAAACATTTTCCAATTTTATCCATACAAAAAAATTGAAGGAATTGTTTGAAGAAATGGTTTTGAAAAACAAACCGAATTAAACTGACTCTAACCGAAATGAAATTGCTCAAACCGAAACATAATCTAAACTAAACCGATATTATAGATAACTGAACTTAGGTTTGTTTAGATTATGTTTCGGTTTGGGCTTGGTTAACCTCTAGCCCAATGGCCTTTTCCTCTCATTAGTGACGAGAGACCTCTTCTTCCATTTATATTTATTCCGATTAATTTTATAAGAGCATCGATCGTTGAGATTACCGAGAGAAGATTTTTGAGTTTTGAGATTTCAGATCCAATTTTTGACCATGGATTCTGAGGGAGTGTCACTGCCGTTGATCCACAAGCATCATATGTTGCCTTGGAATGATATGAGGAAAGGTGATTGTTGTAGACGTTTTGAAGCTATCAGTGATGGCTACTATTGCAAAACCTGCGATTTTTTCGTCCACAAGAGCTGTGGCGATAGGTCCTCCGAATATATCGAGCATCCATCTCACCCAAGTCACGCTCTTCAGCTTCTACGTAAACCAGGTCATACACGTAACTGTAACTTATGTGGCATCTCTATCAAGAGTCTATTCTATAATTGTGAGATCTGTAACTTCAACGTGCATATGTATTGTGCCAAGTATCCACCACCACAAGTTATTGACATTTCCGAGACGCATCACCACAAGCTCAACCTTTACAAGAAGCCGAATTATATCGACTGTGGGGATAAATGTGGGAAACTTTCTTATGAGTTTTCTTACAAATGTCAAGAATGTGATTTAGCATTCCATGTTGATTGCGCATGGCGCCCATCAGAGTCAAATCTCCCGTTAGAGGTAAACCATTTTTACCACTCCTTACACCCTCTTAAGCTCGTAAGAGGTAAATTACCGGACTATTCTGACAGAAAATGTCGTCTTTGCGGAAGATATATTGGTGATAGATTGTTTTATCACTGTTCTTCGTGTAACTTCACCTTGGATATGCGATGTGTTTTAAATCCACCACAACAATCTCTTCTGAATTTGAAAGCTCATGACCACCAACTCACCCTTCTCCCAAGGCTCGATTCTTTCACATGTAATGCTTGTGGGCTGAAGGGAGATCGAAGCCCTTATGTATGTTTTCAATGTGGTTTTATGATTCATCAAGACTGTCTTGACCTTCCACGCGTTATAAACATTAATCGGCATGATCACCGTGTTTCTCGAACATCTGTTCTTGGTGTTGTCAAGTCTGTATGTGGAGTTTGTCACCAGAAGGTGGATTGGACTTGTGGAGGCTTTTCTTGTCAGAGGTGTCATGGCTATGTCGTTCATTCTAAATGTGCTACTAGAAAAGATGTGTGGAATGGGAAAGAGCTTGAAGGAGTACCCGAAGAAACAGAAGATATACAACCATATGTGGTAATAGATGAAAACACAATACAACATTTCAGCCACAAAGAGCATTACCTACGACTCCATGTTAATGGTGTTCTTTGTGACGACAACAAGTGGTGCAGTGCATGCACCCATCCCATCTGTCTCCAGTCCTTTTACGGCTGTATGGATTGTGACTTCATTCTCCACCAAAACTGCGCTGGATTTCGTAGAATGAAATGGCATGTGCTACACAATGAACGTCTTACTCTTGTTATAAACGAAGCTGAACCCTTTAGGTGTTATGCTTGTGATAGATGGTCCAATGGTTTCAGATACCATCAAGGAAACATCACATTCGATGTTCGGTGCGGTTCAATTGCTGAGCCATTTCTTCATCCGAGTCATCCCGATCATCCCTTATATCACACTTTACCAGATGGAGGGATTAAGATTTGCAATGGCTGCAAAAATGGTTTCTATGATGTGCTAGGATGCATTGAAGATGATTGCAGATTTGCCATATGCTTCAAATGCGCAACTTTTCCACAAGTGGTAAAGCATAGAGTTGACGACCATCCTCTCTCACTATGCTATGGCGAAAAGGCTAGTGGTAAATATTGGTGTGATATTTGTGAAAAAGAAACCAATCCAGAGATATGGTTCTACACGTGTAAAGACTACCAGGCTAGTTTGCATATAGAGTGTGTGGTCGGAGCCCTTTCATTGCTCATGCCAAGAAGCACAATAAACCCTTGGGAAAAATCATATGAGGTGGTGCTCAATAATAGTGCATCTCGTCCATTTTGCAGCTATTGTGAGTTGCGTTGCATTTTTCCTATCATCTTGAAGAGACTTGGATCCTCCGATAACTACGTTTGCTCTTACTTTTGCGCTTTGTTTTGCATCTGAATCTAGATGTCTAGCGAGTGCAGGTTTCTTTTAGATTTCTTGTACCATTTATCTAAGAATCTTGCAATTTTAATTGGATATGATCGATCTGTTTCTAACGTGTTATGCCTTTCGTTTTCTACAAAATCTCACCTTGAAAATGAAGAGCACGATAGATCAGTCTTGTCTGTTCAAAAGGTATATTAAAAACTTATCTTTTAATCAGTGGAAAATGGTTGTTGTTTCTTCTGATATTGATTTCACTCTCAGTAGCATTTTTGTAGACTTTGAGAGGTTTCTTCAATTTACAAGTGTTTCGAGATTGTTAAGTTTTCAATATCGATACCTTTATTCCTTAACCAAACCAGTACTCACTAACACACCAAACACGAGAGAGACTAGCACATCACTAGCTCAGCTCTCAATACACCATACGAGAGAGACTAGCACATCACTAGCTCTGCTCTTAAGTCTCTCATACCATTCAACAACTATCAACATAAACCTCTCTAAACATTCAGAGCCATTATTTATACTCGAACTGAGTTTGTTCAAGATATTTTTAGATCCTAAAAATATCTTCTTCTTCAAGCAAG
>Ga0041059_1002987_pt1 | contig 12024 bp, 11 predicted proteins | sample AraColnosormetaG_FD_56232 | JGI IMG/M metagenome (GOLD analysis project Ga0041059, IMG submission 56232) | Arabidopsis roots microbial communities from North Carolina, USA - Col MF nosort | ecosystem: Host-associated > Plants > Roots > Unclassified | place: USA: North Carolina | collected... | reverse complement strand
TAAGAGTTTTTTTTTTTTTCTCATAATCCATAATTAATTTCATAAACTCATGCAAAAATGAGATAATATCACATTTCATTAATAAAAATAAAAACACTTCTTTCTCTTTGCTCTCACTAAAAGACAAAAACAATCACGAGCCAACACCTCTTCATCTTCTCCAAATCAATCCATCAATGGAGTCTTCTCCCATCTCTCTCTCTTCCTCCTCAGATCTCACACTCTGAAAAATCCCCCAAAGCCATGTCTTACCTTCTTCGCTCCGATCCGGTTTCACGAATCCACCCAGAACCTCAATCTCTAACCTCTTTCGACCACTTCGATCTCCTCCCTGACTCTCTCCTCCTCTTAATCTTCGACAAAGTCGCCGACGTCAAAGATCTCGGCCGTTGCTGCATCGTATCTCGTAGATTCCACTCTCTCGTCCCTTTCGTTGAGAACGTTCTCGTCCGTGTTGATTGTGTTATCTCCGACGATGATTCCTCTTCCTCCGACGAGAATCATCGATTCTCTTTAAACACTGCATCGATCTCAGACGCCGGCGGTGCTGGTGGCTCCTTCTCCGCCTTGTTCCGTCTCGTATTCGCTCCAATTTTCAAACCGTTTCAAATGTTAGGGCAGATTCTAGGACCGAAACGATCGTCTTCTTCGTTCGATGCGTCGTTTTCAGCGATTAACGATGAGATCGGCGTAACGCATCACTCTCCGACTCAGGTATTGAAAAACTTCGGTGAGATTCGGTTTTTGAAAATCGAACTTCCTACAGGAGAATTAGGTATCGAGGATGGTATATTGTTGAAATGGAGAGCTGATTTTGGATCTACGCTTGATAATTGTATGATACTTGGAGCATCTTCGGTGATTCAGTCGAATTCAGTGAAGAATCATGAGAATTCGGTTGATGAAGACAATGGTAACATACCTGAGTCGTTTTACACTAATGGAGGGCTTAAGCTTCGTGTGGTTTGGACGATAAGCTCGTTAATCGCTGCGTCGGCTCGGCATTATCTTCTTCAACCGATTATCAATGAGCATAAGTCGTTAGATCGTTTGGTTTTATCTGATGCTGATGGGCAAGGTGTTTTGTGTATGAATAGAGAACAGCTTGAAGAGCTTAGAGTTACTCCTTTATCAGCTTCTTCTGCTTCGAAGAGGACGCTTGTGCCTGCGTTGAATATGAGGTTGTGGTATGCTCCGGAATTGGATTTACCTGATGGGACGGTGTTGAAAGGTGCGACATTGGTGGCTATTAGGCCGAGTGAGTCTAAGAAGGAAGTTTGTGATGCTTCTTGGTTGTCTGATGCTTTTGAGGAACCGTTTGGGACTGTGGCGAAGATGTTGATCAAGAGGAGGACTTATTGTTTGGAGATGAACTCGTTCTGATTTCGCATTATGACCGGTTTCAGGTAATAGTACATTGTGTCATTCTATGGTTTTGTATACTGCTCTGTTTGGATGTTTGAATTAGCTTCCCTTTGTGGCATTAGCAATGATCTGAAAATTTGATTATCATTTATGATGCAAGAACCAGTTTGAGGAGTCATAGTATAGTGTGTTTGCCTTGTCTGTCCTCATGTTCTTCGAATTGTATTAGCTTGGGTGATGATGTTTTTGAGCTGAGATCATGTATCACTGATGCGGTTGATTTGTGACCAAAATGAATAAAATTTGAGTTGCTTTTCGTACATATTAGAGTCTTATATCTGGTTTAGATTATGGGGAAGGTGTTGACAGTGTTAATCATAGACATTTTGCAGATGGTGGGAGCAAACAAATCCACATATGTTGGAGAATGAAGGAAAGAGAACAGAGAGTTCACAAATGTCCTGAAGCCAAAAACCGCAAATCTCTCGACTTTTTTTGAGACATACTGCTTCGCCAGTCATGAGGCCTGCGTCGAATGAATCTGCAGGCATGGAGGATGCCGAAGGGAGGTTCTCTGAAACCGAAGAAGAACGCCATTGTACATACACTCTTGTAAAAGAAGTCTGCGAGTGAGGAAGAACATGTGTGTGATCTGTGTTAAAAAGAGGCACATATGAAGGATGTGAATCGTCGTAACACGTAAGGGATTATGTTACAAAAGAGTCTGTAATAATATGTATAAGCTTTATTTCGACACTTTGATGTTCTGTTCTTGATACTTGGATACTCTGTTCTTGAAGCTAACTACTTTAGACATTGATCTTCCTTTTTATCCCCTCTCTAATTTGATATATGCTCTTGTATTACTCATACTGCCCCAATTGTAACATAGAAGCTTAAAAATGCTACATAACATGCAGCCAACAGAATGAGGATGACCTGAAAACATTGGTCCGAGTTTCGGACAAAGTTTATGACAATGAACATGAACACATATAGAGACATATATATGATTCATTACATAACACATGTTTCTCATCAAACAAAAACAATTCCTCGCGGTCTGAACATACAATCAACCTGGCTTATGATTGCAATGGAGGATTCATATACATGCTCAGGGCTGCACAAACATCGTCTTCCCACAAATTACACTTCCACTCCTGCATATATTCCAAGAAACATTTTCATATATCAACCATATATCTTGATGAAAGTATGAGCCACGACCAAGTTGTTCAAACCCATTATCAAGAAATCGAAGTGTGGAAGTAATGTATAACAACCACTGGAGTTTAATCATCTTCCTTCACACAATAATACATTATGAACTATAAAAACTCATTTAGCCTTACAATTCCTCATTACTAGAAACAAATCCAACCTTTACAAATCAGTGCTATGTTGATACCAAAGTCTATATTATTGTTATTAAAGAAGTTCCTGTAGTTTAGTGCCCATAGTATCAAACCAAAAAGTAAGAAATTTAAGAAATGAATCAATCAACCAAGCTCCACTTAGTTTATGTATCAAAACAACATCAATTCAGATTTCAGGTAAAAGAAAACATATGAATCACTCAAAATGTGATGTGAAAGAGATCTAAAAATGTGAGTGCTCCGAATTAAAGGGAAAGAGCTCATGACAACAATGAAGAGATGGGATAATTAGAGTCCGACACATAGCATGTGGTGCCACTTCAGGAGGACAATGTTTTAAAACAATTTTGCCAGGCAAAAAACACTCAACTTCCCATCTTTTTCTCTTAAATAAAATATTTATCTATTAAGGACAAAACTTTCTTCATAGCAAAGTCTTTTGTCAAATGTTGATTCTTTGATGCCAATTATTAAATATTAACTAACTTCTTTCTTATCCAAAACAGTTCATCACCTCATTACATTTTCCATATTAAAATAAATTGCTATAAAGATTTCCTAAACCAAGAACTTGCAATACTAATATATATATATAACTAATTCAATGGAGTCAAAAGGTTTAGGTGAATTACTGTATCATGTGAATGAATAAATACATCAAAATGGGACACAAATTTAATGAAATGACCTACCCTTAGAGAAAATAAGTAAATGATCACAAATTGGAACAAGGTGATGCTGAGGAAGAAGGAAACCCAACATAGAACACATGAGGAGACAAAAACAGACGATGAAGCCCTCTTTTCAAATTCATCCACATGTCATTGATTATATAATCCTAAAGTCATTATTACTTCGAGACACACAAAAATGTAATGAAATTATGAAACCAACAAAATATGACTCACTGCCACGCCCCAATAAACCATCTTTCTTTTGTGAAATCAAGAAACCAAAATTTATAACAAATCAAACAACATGGTACTATCACTACATTTAACTAATCCATAAACCATTTTTCTAAAAACTGAAGAATTGAGATACTAAAAAGATAGAAAAAGACTAACCAAGATTGGCGAGAGATGAAAGGAAGCATTTTGTTTTTACTATCTCCTTTCCTTTGCCTTGTCATCAGAGCTCCGGTTTCCTTCGCCGTAATAAAGATATAGCCGACCATCAAAAGTCTCCGGAAGCTGGTGGTTATGGTGGTCAAGAGGTGGAGGTGTAGCCATGAAAAAGGAAATGCTTTGACTATCCATTGGAGAAGAGGAAGAAGAAGACGAAGAAATCGATGACCTTTGAGTAATGTTGTTGTTGTTATTCAGAAAGAGAGATTGTGAATTGGACTGAAGGGTCCCCCTACTACTGTAACCACCATTAATGGCAGAAGAAGAAGAAGAGATTCCAAAGTTGTAATCAGGTACAAAGGAGAATGGGTGATTCATTGGCTCTTGAGAGGAAGAGTTTGGTATTTGCAGCTGAACCGGGTTAAAGCAATCAGAACCACCGGTCCAATTCCGGTTACTCGGTTGTTGGTCAAAACCACCAGTGAGAAGCTGAGTGAATGAGCTATGAGCATTCTGCAAATCTTTATCTCTGTCTTTAGCTGTTCTTTCTCTAGCTCTCTCTCTTGCTTTCCCACGAATCTCTGTTCTTGATAACGACAACAGCGAACTCTCAGATGTTCCACTACTACAAGCAGATTTGGTCTGATTCTGATTCTGATCAAGATGATCAAAATTTGTGTTAAGCAAAGGAAGATCAGTGATTGAATCAGAAGCTGCATTGATTAACCATTCAACAGCTTTACTTGGCTGATCAAATCCAAGACGATCTTGAAGATCATAGAACTGGATTGCTGTAGCAACTGAGAGACGTATTCTTCGATCTCTTAAACCTTTTGATGTTAACACTTTGCTATGTCTATCTTTGCCACCAGAAGCTCGTGAAACCCTAATGATACGAGACGATGGATTGTTCCAATTCCTCATTAGTCCAGTGTTGTCCTCTGAGAATCTTTGTAGCTTTCTGCTTTGTTGTTCTTGATGTTTTTGTAACTCAATGTCTTCGTCAACCTCCATTGTAACGCTACTCTCATACTTTATCAGAGCTATGATAATTAAGTAAAAAGCCTGAGTATGTTGCAGTGATAAACTTTTGAATCTGCAAAAATTAAAGTAAGAAGAAATTAAAGTCACTGCTCAAAGGCTAAAAATAATAAAAATTTGTAGATCTGCCAAATCTATTCATGTTCATAGACCTATAGCTTAAGAGCCTTTTTCAGAAACCCTAAATTAATTATATAAAACCTATGAAACCTATAGGAATTTATTAAAGATTATGAGCTTTGGTGAAAATAATAAATACCCAGAAATTAAAGGAGAGATTTTTAAGTGAAGAAGATGAACAAGACTAATGATTTTGTTCTTGCTAGAAGCTTTGCCCTAAATTACATGGCAGTTTGCAAAATAAGAATCTTGATACATTAAATAAAGCAGAGATTTTAAAATATAAATAAAGGGTTTGCCTCAAAAATCACCAACAAGCTAAGAGAAAACTCACTTTGGATTACAGGTGTCAACTGTCTAAGCTCAGTGTAGAACAACAATGGCGGCGATAAGTGAAAAACAAATTTAATTTTCTTCAGATTCTTGTCATGAGCTTCTTATCTCTTCCTTCTCATGCTTAGATCTCGTCATTATAAGCATTAGAGAAGTGTTAAGATCCACAGATCTGCAATAATAGTTATATCAAAATAGTCACACAAATATAAGTTATAACATAAAAAAAACATTCGTTTTTGAGTAGTGTTTTAGGACGTTTAGATAAAGAGTATTTTCCCAGGAAAATCAGCCGAGAAAGTGAAAGAAAATTAGCAGAAAATGGGAAATGGGGAGAGAGGCTAGAGATATGAGTTTTATTACCTGTTAGAGAAAAATATCAAACAGTTGCCTTCGGACAAGGGAAGACAAGTGCACTGTTTGGACTATTTTGTACTTTCCTTGTTCTGTTCTTTTCTCTCTCTTTTACCCTTCTTTCTTTCTCCTTTTTCAATTCTGCCACTAAACTATTAGAATATCAATATTTGCCCTTTTATTTTCTTTTTCGATCAATTTGCCCTCTATTAATCGAATTATACTGAAGTATAATGTATGTTTTAATCATATAAATAAGGTTCATGACACTACATCTGATAAGACAATATAACTAGGAATAAGCATACATCCTTGATGCAAATATAGCCTATATTGTTTTAATTTACATTTTCAAGAAACATCTAACTTACATAATGTTTCATGCTATGGTGAAGAAAAGACACTCTCGAGGTGACAAAGTGGACACATGGGCTTCAAAGGCAGAAGCTTCACTTCTTGCATGCGATAAAATATATGGGGTTCTTGGCCAAATTCAGTAACCTTAATCATACAATGAATATTGGTCATGACACAAATTGTATAACTTCTTTGTTGGGCATATGCGGGAGTCCGATTTAGTCAGTACACTATGAGTTAACCGTGGCAAAAGATGCACGCTTTTACTCGGCCTACGCCAACCATGATATTTTTGTTTGCTTAGATATGGTTGAGGTTTTAGTACAAAACTTAACCGAAATAGGAAAAAAGAAACATCATGAATTAAAACATGTTGCCATCATGGGTAATGACCTATTTGGATTTAATGTAAGATAGGCCAAACATATGACTCTCAAATAAAAGTAAAGTAATTAAGAATATTAATTTTTTCTTTTGTAACAAACAAGCTTTGAGCTTTAGAACCACTTTTTGATTGTATTTTCAAAGCCTAAACAATTTAATTTCTTCCACGTAAAGACTCAAATTTGGGGAAAAATACTCAACCTTCCTTCCAAGGAAATCTTTGAAACTAAGTGAACTATCAATACTTGGTATGTAAAGTAAGAACATGATTCTAGTAAGAGTAATTATTAAATAATTTTTGAAAACTAAATAATGTTTCACAATAAGACCTGGACGATTATCCCTAACCTCGGTAGCTCAGTAAGCAAATTATTGTCAACTTGGGAACTTCTTTACACTTCCGACCAATAACGACTTTCTAATTAAGACTATTTTCTTGATAGGGAAACAATGTCAAAATTCGTTTTTGTATACTGTATAAAGCAAAGTTTAACAAATTTATAGATCTAATGTTATGTATTAGTTGTAGAAAGATAAAAATAGTAACAAAAATATTAAAATAGTACATGTCAAAGAAAATTATATACAAATTTACATGGGTTTTGTAAATTGAGTTCCATCCAGATGCAGTGAGTGAAAATAAAGCAAATATTTGCAAATAGCATACTAGTATGTCGTCACTCGTACGTCAGTCATCACATAATGTTTCAACCCATATATTATTCCAAAATATGAATCATCTTACGTACTTTTTTTTCTCCGACTCATGTTATAGTATATCAAAAAAGTTTAACTCATCTCACACGATATGTCGATACAAACCCACTTTGGGCTAACCAAATACATTCCATTTTTAGGGATATGTTGCGTTCATATATTATACTGTATCACATCACATGTCTTTAAGTAATATTTCAGAATTGTGTAAATAAATATTTGTGTGCTTCCATGAAGAATTGGTTTTTAACGTCGGGCTCGAGACTGGCTCGAGACTGCGACGCACGTGTCACTGTCCAAAGGCATTTATTGATGCACATTCAGAATATTTTGGTTCACATCGAATTTTTCACTTTTATTTTGCCAAAAATATATATTTTACTCCAGTGTCCAATGTATCTCTAATTCTCTTATGTGGTTCGAATGTATAATATATTAAACATAATTGCTTTGTGTTTCCGAACTAAGAATATAACACAAATGGTATTTTATATGGTTTTATTATTAGATAATTTCTAATGCAAAAATAGGAAAAAAACCAATTGGAATCACTCAAGTTTTCAAGAACAATACTTGTTATATGCACTTACACTTGTACTTGTCAGTTTCATGCTCAACAGCTAAAGAGTCAAGTACTACGAAACGAAGGGTCCTTAACCATTGACAATAATTAGACCAGATTATGTGTTTCTTATAAAAGTGTTTTTCTGTGTTCATATTATTCATAAGTAAATGGTCTTATCAAAATGATTTTGGTGAAATTTCAATTGTATATGGTAAGATCTAGTTCCTAGGATCTTGCTCCAATAAGTAGATTCATAACAACACTTTTTTACTGGTTCTTAAAATAGATCACTTTGTCACTATTAAGTTTCAATACCAAGTTACAAGTCTCATGTGCTTTCTCATTGATTATGCTTCCTTTAAGAGTTTCTCTCATGCACTCTGGTTTTGTTTCTCAACAAGTTTTGATTTTTTCTTCCAAAACTTAAACTCCATCGATCTTCGTTCAAGCATCTTCTCAATCTCCTCCATTGGCATTCCTTTTGTCTCCGGAACACAAACCATAACAAAGAGAAGAGCAATGACTGAGATCACTCCAAAGATGAGAAAAGTCCAAGAAGTCCCAATAGCTTCGGTCAATGACAAAAAAGATTGAGCCACAATCAAATTTGATATCCAATTTGCAGTTGCAGCTATTCCTCCACATATTCCTCTGAATCTCAATGGATAAATCTCTGAGTTAACTATCCATGGAACAGTCCCCATTCCAGGAGAGAAGAAGATGATATAAAGTCCCAATCCAAGAAGAGCAAACCAACCAAAATTGCTAGGACATCCTCTCGTGTACCAAAGCCGGTTTTCGTTATGACATAAGTCCTTAACCGAATCATCAGAGATCCAACATGCCCCGGGATGTTCCTGCCATCATCATATAAGTAAGGATCTTGAATTCAAAATATATTTTTGGTCTTTTCGAAAAGTATTTTACCTTTCCAATGGGAGAGGAACAATAGCCACAAGATGGAGAAGAAGCTTTCAAACAAGTCATACAATCCCAAGCATTGGTATTCATAGCTGACTTATAATCCGGACAACTAATATTATTGAACCTTTGTGTCTCGAGTGAGCTAATCGCAGGAGCGTGAGTAGCCGCTTCATAAAAAACACCGGTTAGTATTCCTAGCGAGATAATGACTCCGAAAAGGCTAATGATCAAAAGCTTTTTCCTTCCGATTCTATCAATGAAGTAAATGCTAATTATAGAACCAAATGCATTAAGTCCTGCGGTAACTAGAGACAAGAGAAGAGCTGTTCTGTTTGAAGCGAAACCGGCAAGCTGAACAATGGTTGGACTGTAATACATAACTGTGTTGATCCCAACGAACTGTTGAAACACTTGGAGACCAACACCAGCTATTAGTCCTCGTCTAACGGTTTTAGCTTTGCATAGTTTGATCATGTTGATTTTCTCGGAAGACCCTTCTTCAAGTATCTCTGTTTCAACTGAGTCTTTAAGTGCACGTATCTCTTGTTCTACATCTTCTGCTGAGTATATTCTTCTTAGAATCGCTTTAGCCTCTTCTTCTCTTCCCTGTTTACACACGTTTTAGTTCATCATAGTCTGTGACAAAATCTTGGAGAAGAGAAAAATATCTAAATGTACCTTGCGGTATAACCATCGAGGTGACTCCGGGAGTGTAAACATTAAGACAAACTGTAAAAGAGCTGGAATTCCGGCGATTCCGAGCATCCATCTCCACGTTCCGGTCACCTAAAAAACAGAGAAAACAGAACATTAAAAACTTCAAAACTAGCCAAAGTTTGATCTTTCACTGTCTTTAGGCTAGTATCACTTACATCAGTAAAGGCTAAGTTTATGAGGTAAGACAAGAACTGTCCTCCGGTAATGAGAAACCCATTAGTACTGACCAAAGCTCCTCTGATCTTAGCAGGCGAAGCTTCTGAGATGTATAGAGGAGCGGTCATCGAGGCCATCCCGACCCCGAGGCCCACAAAAACACGGCCAACGACAAGGAGGGACGGGTTAGGAGCAGCCGCCATAATGATAGCTCCTAATAAAAAGAGGAAATCCGCCATGAGAATCGCGCTTCTCCTCCCTAATTTGTCGTTCGCCCAACCTCCTATGGCGGCTCCAACGATGGCTCCTGCAACTGCCATGCTCACTATCATCTCCTGTTCCATTGTGTTTATCTCAAGTTTAGTGTTTGCTTGTATCTTTGTATGTTCATGGAACTTGCTTTAGGCGCTTCTTAACGGTAAATACTAAACGGCATGATGTGTACAAAGGGAATGCAAAAAAGCGACATGATGTTTGGTGCTAATCATACTCTAAAACAGAATCCAAACCCTGATGATCTTTCTTTTATATATATGCTTTGACAAACTGTTACAACTAATACCATAGTTTTTAGAGACAGAACAGTTTTTCTCTAACAAGTTTTGAAGTTCTCAAAGTCATGATTTAATTTGTGGCCATGATCTCTTTCTTGCTTCTGAGATGTCATTACTACATCAAACATTTATTATATAAAAAACCTTAAAATTAACCAAAAAACTCATACATAATGACATAATTAATTCCAAGTAAAACAGAACCTGTAACCAAGTATTTCTGTCAACAGACTTGAAATCATCTCTGATATAAAGCAGAGCACCTGATATCACTCCTGCATGTATATACACATACATATGTATATAACCCATCAAACATACATATATAACATATATGCATGAGTGGATAAATTAGAAAACTTACCGGTGTCGTAACCAAAGAGAAGACCACCGATTCCGGCAGAGAAAGCAAGACGAAGAACATAAGGATTCTTCCATGTTAGAGAGAAACATTCTTTGAAAGCTGATTCATCTGCTCCTCCATGTATTATTCCTCCCTCCATTTTTTTTTGGGTTAAAAGAGTTAGAAGTGTGTTTGTCGAATGAAACGGAACTACCAATATAAAGAGTGTGAGTTTCTCTGTTGTGTTGTTTTTTTTCTGGTGAGAAAATGATTAGTGGTGATGAATCAATGGAGAATTGAGATGCAACACGAAGGACACTTACTAGAAAAATCCAATGACTTTTCAAAAATAATTCTTCTATTACTTTTTTTTGGATAACTCATTACTATCTTTCTTTGTTTTTATTTACCTATATTTATTCTTCTACATTTATTTCTAGTGTATTTATTACCTTATGACAAATCTGAATATTGTTACTTTTGTTTTCTTACAAAAACATTATAATATCATAAAAACAAGTTTTTTTTTTGTTGGCTATTATACTCAATATATTAATGGATATTTTCTAAAATATCACACAAGAGTATGACAACATTAATTACGAAATTATATATAGTGACTACATACGTTACATGAAAGCATAGTTGACTAGAATTTTTCAAAATATATATACTAATATGGCATTTTAATGTTTTGTATCTTTTTGACACGTTTATTTTAAAATTTTGGATATACTAGCAGAGAACCAAACGTTATAGGGTTATTCAAATGAAATTATAGTAGTTTGTCCTTATATAGCTATTTTTTATGAAAACATTATTTCGTTACTTAATGTTAGTTGGACTGTTACTTGAAAAGAATCAATAGCAATTTTGATGAAAATGTAAAGATTTAGATCTACTTTTAATCGATAATTCGGATGAAACTATTATTAAATTAATAAAATGTTTTCTTATTGGTTTAAGAATTTTCTAAATTAAGTTCTTAATTACAAATTGGGTTTCTGCTTATGGTATAACACGATGATAGTTTAGCTATATACCTAATTAATTGTACGATCCACTACCAAAACTTTGGTGAAAGACCATTATCATTTGATCATTTTTATATAAGAAAAAAAAATATATGCTGGGATTGAATTGAAGTTGTATATATGATTAGTCAAACACTGGAGTCTGGATAGTATTTACAACTCGTGAATTTGGACTTATGCATTCTTTCTTTTTCCGTTTTAAAGAAAACTTTTTTTCATAATAATTAATCAGTTTTTTTTTTTTAGTTGTAGATATTTATAACCAAAAGAAATTATATAAATTCAATCATGCATGCTTTGAGAATTTAAAAATATGGAATAATGAATATTTCTTTAAAAGAGTATGTGACAGGAAGACTTCACAGATGAAAACTGTTAGAAGGTGATATCGTAGCTACCATTCTATCCATAATACAATAGATAAAATTTTGTCATATTTGAAATTCGACTAAATATTCATTAGTTATCATGTACCATGAGATTTAAAGAACAAATAATTATGAAATTAATCTGATTAAATGTATTATATTACTATATTAAATTATATATATGGTGGGTTCTTCTAACAAAAAGTTTAAAGTTATATATATATATATATATATNTNTACATATAC
>Ga0041059_1002986_pt1 | contig 12027 bp, 6 predicted proteins | sample AraColnosormetaG_FD_56232 | JGI IMG/M metagenome (GOLD analysis project Ga0041059, IMG submission 56232) | Arabidopsis roots microbial communities from North Carolina, USA - Col MF nosort | ecosystem: Host-associated > Plants > Roots > Unclassified | place: USA: North Carolina | collected 2013-09-02 | reverse complement strand
ATATGATAATTTAGATATCAAATCTAATTTGTTGATTTTAATTGGTTACTTTTTTGGAAATTAATAATGTATTTCGTTTTTGAGTTAAATTTAATTAATTAGTATTTGACTTTTTAATTTTTAAAGAAATGAATTAATTTACTCTTTAAAATTTTATTTCTAATGGTATACCTATGTAATTACTTACAAAAAATAAGGTTATATTTAAAATGTACTTCCCAAATAATATAGTAGGATATTAGAGCTATTAGTGTTAAAATTATCAAATTAATATATCTTCTAATGTTGCATATAAAGTTATAATGCTGATCATTGGGATTTTATTAATTTGTCTTGGTTTAACCACATTTATTTGCTTTCTTACAAATATTGCTTTAGATCAAAAGAACAGTGGAAAAAAAATCACGTACAAAGAAAATATCTTCAAATTTATGTTATAGCTATACACCTAAATTGTTCGTTATTTTTTTAATGCGTAATTTATTATATATAGTTCTCATGTTATTTGGTCTTCGCATGTAATTTTAGAAGTTTTGCCTACTTATATATATTTATTTAAAAAAAACATAACAAATTGATTCTCATGTTTCTATTTGATTTGGGTATCTAATTTTACTGTTATTTAGTTTCTCCTATTTCTTTTTTCTTTCAAAAATTTTGAAGAATTTATTCTCTTATTTGTTTTTAGAATTAATTTTGCGTTGTACCATATATTTTTTTACTTCAAGCACCACCCAATTGCCAACCCTTCTAGGACCTGGATCCTACTCTCCCATGCAGATTTAGATTGTCCTAAGGAAGATCGAGAGCCATTAAGATGTTTCTTGGAACCATAAGCACCCGCTTTATGACCTTTATATTCCGTAACAGATCTATAATGTTTTTTTACTAGGACAAAAATATAACCAAAAAAATCACATTAAAATATTAAATAAAACATAAAAAATTCATAAGGAAACATTAAAACATATGCAAAAATAAAACACCAAAACATCTTACAAATACATCTTACGCTCACTTATCATTTTGAATTTTTTTTCAAATTTTTTAATGATAGATTTAAACAATTCATTTTTAATATAGCAAACGAGACAAGATATCGATATAAAAAACTAAAATCAAAACTGAAACCTTCAAAATTTTACATTTACAATACGACAATAATTATTAAAAATATATAATTCACTCAACGATTTTTGTTTTAACTTTTAAAATATAAGAAGAAACGAGAGAACAAACCAAGACTTGGATTCTAAATTAAATTTTTAGTTTTAATTGGGAGTCAAATAATCTATTTCAATTTGGAAAACCTATAAATGAGCTACTAACAAAATAAAGTAATATGAGCTTTAGAGTTTGAAAGTAATCTCACTTGGAAGATGAGGGAAATTTTTGAATTTCTTATAGGGATATAATATAAATTCTATAAAAGTTACCTTCAAATTAAAATAAAATCAAAAAGTTAGTGGTGGCGGCTGTCTCCTTAATCAGTGTGGGTCTACCCCTGTTTGCACTACTTCATGTACCTCTTTTCTCGTGTTGGAGCTAATTATGGCTATGATTTTTTCATCAACGTCATTTCATCTTTTGATAGTAACCACCATATCGGCTATTAATCTGTTCGTAGGAGATCTTTCGACTAACTGGAATTTTACATATGTCAAACCGTTTTCTAACTTTAGTCTCAAAACTCTCATAAAATTTATATTTATTTATTTAGTTATCTTTTTTTATGGCATTGGAGAGTACCTCTCTATATTTTGTTTTAAACTTTGAGACTTTTAAATCCTACTCTTTGTAATACATTCATCTAATTTTAAAAACATATTTTTAAAAAAATTTAAGAAATTGAAAAGAACTGAAAAACAAGAAAAATAAAATAAAAAAAATTCGCACGTGTGTGACTGTCCGAACTACTAACGGAAAAGAGTTAACGAGGTTTATTTCTTCCGTCAACTCTTGTTTGGTCATCACAATTCGCACGTACGAAAACACAAAACACAAGCGAACACTTTCGATAAACAAAAAGGAAAAACAAAAAATCCCTTTAGGGCACAAAACAAAGCGAAGAAAAAACACTTCTTCTTCTTCTTCAACAACAACAAAACCCAATTTCGCGGCTAAATCAATCGCTTCTTCTACTGGTACGTACTTACTCTCTTAATTCATCCTTCAATCTTCGATTTACCTTTCTGGGTTTCGTTTTCCTCAAGTCAATTTCGATTGATTTCACTGTTTCTTCGATAAAGCTTCTTAATACTTTATAAACCTCGGATCTTCTCAAATCTCTCTTCCTTCTTCCTAGAATTTGTCCGAAATTACGATTCTTCACCGACTCTTTCAGAAATTTATGTTTGATTTTACTTTCTTAGTTAGTCAATTTGTTCAACGTATTTGCTCTAGCTCGCTCAGGTTATCTACCTGAACTTCTTCTTCTCTTACTTCGATCTCAAGAATTAATGTATGTCTTTGATTTTGAATTGGGGTTTTTTAGGTCTTGGAATTGAGAGAAGAGACCAGTTTCGCTGGATCTTTGAATGAAGCTGGATTTGGATTAAGTTCAGGTGTAAATTTGTTGGAAGATGGGGTCAGATCAATGTTTTTCGAGATTGAATTCACTTGAGATTAAAGCCCTAATTTATCAGAAAATTGGGCATCAGAGAGCTGACACTTACTTCGACCAGCTCGGAAAATTCCTTACCTCGAGGATAAGCAAGTCCGAGTTCGATAAGCTATGTAGCAAGACGGTTGGTAGAGAGAACATTTCTCTACACAACCGTCTTGTACGTTCGATTCTGAAGAATGCAAGTGTTGCTAAGTCTCCACCGCCGAGGTATCCGAAGAAATCTCTTTACGGGGATCCCGTGTTTCCTCCTTCGCCGAGGAAATGCAGGTCGAGGAAGTTTAGAGACCGGCCTAGTCCTCTTGGTCCACTTGGGAAGCCTCAAAGTCTCACTACTACGAATGATGAGTCAATGTCAAAGGCTCAAAGACTTCCTATGGAAGTTGTCTCTGTTGAAGATGGAGAAGAAGTTGAGCAAATGACGGGTAGTCCGAGTGTGCAAAGCAGAAGCCCCTTAACCGCTCCACTCGGTGTTTCTTTCCATCTTAAGAGCAAAGCTAGATTTAGTACGTACAATGGTATCAACCGTGAGACGTGTCAAAGCAGCGGGGAGTTACCTGATATGATAACATTGAGAGCTCGGTTAGAGAAGAAATTGGAGATGGAAGGGATAAAGTTATCTATGGACTCTGCTAATCTTCTTAATCGTGGGTTGAATGCATATATGAGAAGGCTGATCGAGCCTTGTTTGAGTTTAGCAAGTCAACAAAAGCGAGCGGTGTCTAATGTATCGATGTTGGATTTCCATGCCGCCATGGAGGTTAATCCCCGGGTTCTTGGAGAGGAATGGCCTATACAGCTAGAAAAGATCTGTTGCCGTGCTTCTGAAGAGTAAAGTTGTAGAAAAAACGCCGTAATTTAGCGATACACCGATTATCATATTTGATTGACAGATTTGGTTCCTTTGCCTGAGATTCTTTCCTTTGGATTTGAGTGGAATTGCAATTAGAAATTTCTTGAGGAAGCTTTGAATGGGAAACAAAGGTTCTTGGGATTGTACAAGTTCTGATAGATATAATATAGTTTAAATACCATTTGTTTAGGTGATATCTTTACTTTTTTCTGTATTTTTTCCTCACGTCTAATGTAACAAATTTTCCATGAAAGCAAAAGAAAGTTTTAGCAGTTGCATAGACTCTTTCCTCTTACATTTCAGTGAAGCAGAACATAACTTAGACAAATAAGAGGAAACAAAACTTCATTACTTCGTGATATACATGTCTGACATGAGAAGTTCTTCCAAGCTCTTACATTGTAACAACCTAATTCTACAGACAGTACAGAATAATTTTGAAGAATGCTCATTGCAGTTTGATGTGGCGATAACTGAGCACTAAGGGAGGCATTGCCCGAGTCGATGTAGAAGATATGTGAGTGTTTCAGGTTGAAATTGCGACTGGTTTTTCACGGTTTGCCATGTAAGTCATGTAGATAGTCCATACATACGAAAATGAGTTGCTTACAAGAGGCTGCATGGAAATAAAAGCAAGAGCAGAGTGAGTGCATCCTGAGATAAGCAGCAAGAACACAAAAAGTAATGGAGAACGTAAAAGGATTGTCTTTTTTGTTTTGTGTCTTGAACACAAGAATGGCGAGTCAAAAGGATTACCTGTAAATGAACAGGGAAGAATCTGAATGTGATAAAATCACATAGAGGCCAATACATGACACCGTTAAAGAGCGCGGGGAGTAAGTCCCTTTTCAATCTGGCAAGTATAACTGAACCGCGTTCCCCTGAACAAATATCGGAAAAGCAGAATAGCTTAGAACATGTCCAAGATCAAACAAATCTGACATCAAGAAATGAATTCAAGAAGCAGAGAGGCGACTTGTTATAAAACCTATGTAATTCAGAGTAAAACTAAGAGCAGAAACTACATTCTCTCAGTTTTGTTAATTCGAGATTGCGGGTTTCTTCTTATCTAAATAACCAATCAATCACCACTTATCATTCTCACCATTGACACATACTAGCCACGAGCAAAACTGATTAAGAGTTGAGTAAAACTGTAATGGCAAGCAACAGTTCACAATAGATAAACTTCAGAGTTGGACGATATCACAATTTTGTGAAGAATTTTCAACTGAATTGAGACAATAGAAGAACGAAAAGATATGTTAAACGGGTTAGTCTGTTTCTTCCTATCCTAACACAATCCTGTTCTTAGATATATACAAGGAGCTTTACCTTGTAGGGATGCATTCAATGAGAAGAAAATAACAGTCATAATAGGCCCGTAGATCGTCTGTCCCATAGCCATTTTCTTAAACGTTGTGATCAAATCTTGTTTAGGAAAGAGTCTTGACATGAAATTGAACCAGTAGTGAAGTGTTGGACCCAAGACAAATAAACCATATCCTCCCATCCTTGCTGTTCTCACCAAGTCATAAGACTCAGAAGAAGTTTTCGCAATCGTCTATACAAAGATCAAAAACAAAATGAACCAACCAACGTCAGCTCTTAAGAGCAAGTACTCACACTGTAGAAAGCTCCAAAAAACCAACACACTACAAGGAAACGTAACCGTAGCTAATAGAACTCCTCAAAATTCACATTGCACAGAGCTAATTAAATCACCATTTCAAGAAGTCTCATTCCTCCAATAAAAAACCAAACTTTACTTCTCCTACTGTTTGATATTAGTATCAAAGACCTAGAAACATCTCCCAAACAAAACTTAAGCCATTTTATATTTGTGAATCTCATAGCTAAAGAGTACAAATTTCACAAAAAGACGTAATTTTTAGCTACCATAATTGGAAAAGGAAACTCCTTTTTCCAGTAAAAGCCAATTGCTAAGTTAGTACCTGAGAAGACAAGTCGGCGGCAATGTAAATAAGAGAGGAAGTGACACTTTTGGTCACAACTGGGTGTGATTTAACCATACCAAGATACCATCCAACGAACCCAATCCTCGACGGAGATGAAGAAGAAGAGAAACCCAAAGAAGGAGAAGGTGAGACTCCTGTTTCTTTTGCTCTTTCGAGAAGCTGACGTGACCGGAAATAAGGTCTCGATTGAGCAACTCCGGTCTTACCATATTGGTCTGTTGACGCCGCCGCGTTCCGCCGTATGAGCCGAGCGGTGTCGACGGCTACGTTCCTGAACAATGCTCTGCTCATTATGGCTTCCGAGATTTTAGGGGTTGTTGTTGTTGTTCAGGTATCAGAAAGCTTTGATGATGACTGCAAAAAATTGATAGATTTTTCCAATTTAAGTAGTTTCAGTCGGTTTAGCTAAACCGTACATATACCGAGTTACCCAAAATATCCGGTATAAATGGCCAAAAAACTCAACCACTTTATGGAATTAGTTGGGGTGGGCATTTAGGTTTAACTTCGGATTCGGTTTGAGTTTGGTTCCGTTCGGTTTTTTGGGTTTTGTAAAATTCTAACCAAACTCAACCGAAAGTAGTTGAAGTTAGTATGGTTTGGTTTGGGTTTGGGTCAATCTATGTTCGGTTTGGTTTGTTTTTAGTTCGTTTGATTTTAATTCGGTTCTGAAAGACGAATCAATATAACGAAACAAAACTATTTCGTTCATTATTGTTTGAACGTTGAATTTGATCATAGTTAAGTTAAGCAACAAGTTCAAGTTGCAAAATTTAAGTTGAATAATTCAAATAAGGGAAATTTGTACATAACATTAAAAAAACTTTAATTAGGTAACTAACCAAAAACAAAATGTATGTAATATTCTTTGTATATTCTGTAATTTGGACTATTGTACCCTTTATGTAAACATCAAACATACTTTTCATGTATCTTCTGTGTTTTCTATAGTCTCTCATCTCCTTCTTTTTTCTATATATCTCATGATTCCTTCATATTTATTTTGTTATGGCCACTATTTCTTCTTCTTAACCAAACCCTAGCCTTAGTATTAATACTGATTGTAGATCTGCTTCAGAGAGATCGAAGGACCCAAACGATTTTATCTTATTGTTGCCTTCACTACCGAACGATTCTTCACCAATTTTTTTTTTTCCCATCTTTTCATCATTTAATGTGCAATTTCTTAGATTGTGAATTGGTGGAGAATCGTTCGGTAGTGAAGACAACAATAAGATATTGAATTATCCTCACGAGCATAGAAGACAACGGACTTACGAGTAGGAAGGAGTGTGTTGTATTTTTACACCTCACATGTGCTATTCAATGAATTATGCATATTATAGTGTTAGATATTTAATAACTTTATTTAGAATGGTTTTTCACCTAATTCACCCTTCAAATAAACCAAAAAAAAAATTAAACTACAAATAATTACATATGTACTAATATACAATATTACTAATTAATTAATTAAATAAACATATAAGGTTATTGGTTCGGTTTGGTTTAAAACAAACCAAACCGAACCATTTCAGTTGAGTGAGAAGAAACATAACTGAATAGTTTGAGTCTAAGATTGGATTTGGTTTGGGTCGGTTCTGTTTGGTTCGGTTCGGTTTGGTTAAAATGTCCATTCCTCAATTAGCAGTGCCATCAAACTAGTTACAAATTATAGGTTCGGTAGGTTCCTTTGGGTAGTTGGGTTTAATGATTTACACAACACCGTCAATAATTTCTCCTTTGCCTATGATCAATTAATGACGGTTTAATATCTTTTTCCTTTTTTTCCCTATAAAAAAATTCTCACGTGCGTCTATCGAAATCACACTAAAATTTTCTTTTTTCCATGAGAAGTTTTTTTTCTCTCCGGCTAAAGGAAGAAGAGAAGGTACCACAATGCCTCCTCGCACGGGAAAGGATAAACAAAACCCCAGGCTCCCACCGGAGGTGACTCGCCTACTCTACATTTGTAACCTTCCCTTTAGCATAACAAGCGAAGATACGTACGATCTTTTCGGAAGGTACAGTACGATTCGTCAGGTTCGAATCGGTTGTGAAAAGGGCACAAAAGGTACGGCTTTCGTCGTATACGAGGATATCTACGATGCTAAGAAAGCTGTCGACCATCTCTGGCTTCAACATAGCGAACCGGTACCTTATCGTGCACTATTACCAACATGCGAAGATGAGCAAGAAGTTTGACTTGAAACATCTGTTAGTCAACGCTAACTACTGATGACTCAGCTGACCCGTGAGTATCAACGAGGCATATTCTTCAACTAAAACGACCTTGTTTTGCTATTTTGAATTTATTTTAAAAAAAATTGTGAAAATATATATTCGAACCAGAGACCCGTTGCTTTTGTTCGTTACCATTGAACAACAACCATATTTCCAATAAAACTGCAACTCTCATATTTTTTATATATTAATAAAACATAGGAGAAAATCAATAAACCTAGGAATTTTGTTTTCTTCTTCTTCTTCAATTTTTTTCATTCGAAACACAAACAAGAAATTGAAAAACAGAGACTGTGATCGAGAGAAAGAAGACACAATATAACATTAAGACATTAGTTGAAATCCAAGGACACAACAATTAAATCCGAAGACACAACATATCCATCTTAAAGGTTATACGAATTTAAATCCGAAAACACAACATCTTTATAGTTTTACAACGGGTTTCCAGTTCGAATACCATTTTTACATTTAAAAAATAAAGAAATTGATTTCAAAATAGCAAACCGATGTCATTTTAGTTGAAGAATATGCTACTTCAATATATATGTATCAACTGAGTCAACAATCACTAGCGTTGACTGACATCTTTTAACATTGACTTGTAGTTAAACACTATATTAATAGTTCATGTAGTTTTCTTTTAAATTACTTGTTTACGTATAAATCGGTATTTGTCGTTAGTTCACGTTGAAAAACACACTTTTTACCAGACCAAGGGCTTCTCTCTCTTAACACACCTCTATCCTTTAGAGAGAGAGGGAGATTTCCGGTTCACCGGAATTATCGCCGCCGCTTTTGTTCTGTAATATAGAAGTTTTCCGACTGCAGTCAGATTGTTGTTTTTCCGCTTCGTCGGACCAATCTCCGGTTAATCCGGATCTAATAAGATCCAATTTGGTTACTTAAGATTGGATCAAGTTTTTTTTGTTTCCTCTTTCTACAAGGCTTTCAATCCATTATCCTCTTGCGATCTCTGGATCTCTTCCTCCTACCGTCGGCTTGCCTCCTCTCTTTGATCGGAGTAACATCTTCGCCGCTTCATATGACTCTGTTGTAGTCGAGGACTTTCTTTTGGTCTCAGGCGGAGCTTCCAATTTAGGAGATTGGGTTAAGGGATAAAGATTTCTTCAAGTCTTCTTTGAGCTTCTTTCAGACGGAACCGGTGATTGTTCATCAGATCTGCAAGACGAAAACTGTAGAAGGAGTACGGTGGTGGTTGCTTGAAGCCAACGGAGGTGCTGAGTCAACTCGCAGATTTGCCCGGCGCCGACTGCTTCTCCTTCTCCTTCTTATGTGTTAACACGTGGTGTTACACGTGGTGTTACACGTGGTGGCTCCTTATTTTCTTAATCTTTTACTTTATTTAGTTTAAGATTAAGCAGTTGTTAACCTAATCAAGGATGTATATGTTGGAGAATGGGCTTATGTAATTTTCACTTCTTTGTACTGCCCATTGGGCTTCCGTTTTAATGGAATTTGGCCGACTAAAAACAAAAAAAGCCTTCTACTTTACAGATGAGAAGGAGAGACAGACAAGTTTCAATGGGCCGAACCTAAAACCCATATTTAGATATTTTGATTCCTAGTTTCACATATCTATAGGCTAAACCCAAATTAATACTAAATTATTTGATATTTGTAAATGGTAAAATGGTTAATTTTCTAGACAAAACGAGATTCAATCTATCCAGAGGTAATATGAGTTCGTAATATAGCGAGTGAAGTGAAAAATGTAAATTTTCTCGCTCTTTTGTCAACCGTTTCTAAGTATATACGTCATTAGTATCATACCACAAATCCCTGAGCCTAGTAGATATGTCTTCCAAACCTTACCTCAATCTCTTCTCAACGGAGTATGTACATGATTATAAAACGTAACTAACATGTGTGAATTTCGAAAACTAAATAAACGGAAAAACATGTTGTCAAAAGCCGTTTACCGTTAGTCAAACAAGAAAAATAGAATCTGAAATCGAAACGAAAACGCAAACAACATTAGGAAGCAACGACTACATAACATCCATTGAATTGAAGCAACCAAAAAAAAACCTAATTTACTAATCTAAGTCTTCCTCAACTTCAAATACCCTTCTCTTTTCATGGCCATAACAGGTCAACAACAAAACATAGACAATCATCCAAATAAAGTTCCGCGGAAACAATCCATCAGAGGAAGTGAGGACCGATGAGCTTTGCAATCTCTAGGAACCCAACCCGATCTCTTCCTTCGAATATCTTCTTCAGCTTCTCATCACACAGTATTTCTCTCTTGTTTTGTGGGTCCTAAAGAACAAAATTAGTCATTTAGTAAAACTTTGATGCAAGTAAAACATCTTGAAGTACCGTAGCTAAATTGGTTCTTTAAACTTTGAAACCTCAAGACATGTCAATGAGAATAATACAGAGCTTTCTACTAGAGTAAAGTTTTGGCTACTTGGTTGCTATAGACTATAAATCTTGCAGAGAAACAGCATCCACATTTAAACACTATAGAACTAGAATTTCAAGAGCTGAAAAAAGTTCCATTTCATACTTAGAGAACCTGAACCAAACAGCAACAATACCAAGAAGCAGAGATCAAAACATCAGAGATACAAAGCCAATGACAGAACATATTAGGATTTTGGTCAAACTAGGCAACAAGGTTCAAGAACATAGCCCAGAGAAGATTATTAGTTATCTCTAAGGATACACATAGCCAAGCAAGTAAACGAGACGCAATCAAAGAATCAAATTTGCTTATACAAAACGTTATAAACAACTACCCCCAAAATCATATGAAGCAATTAGTCACCAAAATATTTTCAGCTTCCTAATCTAAAGAAAACTTACAAGTTACATAACTAACAAGAAGACAACCTAATTCAATTTCTGTCTTCTTGAATCCAGACCGTTCAATTTTCCTACAGAAACCCTAAAATATCAAACCACCGGATTGAAGAAAGCGAAACAAAACCATAAGAGAAACCAAAACCAGAGTGTTTCTGAGAGAGATTCTTGGTTGTTAAGTTACCTGAAGGTCATGTTCTTTGATGTAAGCCCAAATACGCTTAAGAGCTTGTGTGCGAGCGATTTCAGGAAGTTCGACGATGTCTTGCATCTCTGGTGAAACTGGTCTAGGTTTCATGATACCGCGTGGCACTCTCTTATTGGTTGCGGTTGGCTCTGAAGATTCCGTCGCAGATGTTACCGCTCGAACCAAGCGTAGTTTAGCCGCCGGGTGAGAGGCGAACCGGAGAGAGGACAGAGGAGTTGATGGGTTGCGGAAAGATGTCGTTTTGATGCAGAGGAAAGTGGAGAATGTTCCAGAAGAAACCGCCATTTTCGGTGTGCTTTGTCTGTGTGGTGGTGGAATTGGGAAGGTGAAAGGGGTTTTGTGTTATCCCTTTTGCTTTTTGGTTTTTATTTTTTTTATTCTTAGTATTGGAGTTTTGTCTTCATCGAGGAGAAACACTATTTATTGTCTTTTATTTTTTCTAATGGACAAATTGTTAAAAGAAAACCTTAGGGAAATTTTTGGTTAAATACAAAATTTATGCGGGTTAAAAATATAAATATTTTTAGAATCTAAAACTTTATGATAAAAAAAATAATTGACGGTCAAAAAGAACTGAAAATATAAAATTAGAAGTGAAAACTTCAAAAAATTTAAAATAAAATCGATAAAATGGAGACATATCAAACTAACTAAAGAAATCAGAATTTTTTTAAAAAATTGATAGAATGTATCGAAGATGTCTTTGGCCAACAATCATACAAATCCTTCTCTTAAGAAGCCAAACTTTATAAGCGTAGTACAACTTTTTAAACTATGCTTCATAACCTGGCAAGAAAAACTACTTAGAGTTCCAAGCTAAACCATAGAACCACACCAATACACCATAGAAGCAGATTTCGATCATATATAAAATATAGAGACGAGAAGCAACAGATCAAAACTAGATAACATCAATCTTGAATGATCAAGAAAACTAAATGATTGAACCTATGTAAACCCTAGTGAACAATAGAATATCCAAAGATATAGCAGCGGCCGGCCTGAACATCTCGACCATCAAACCAACTATCAATATCACATAGTAAAAGATAAAACCGATATTCTTATTGAAAATACCTAGAAAATTACGACAACTAATCTTCTAAAATCCGAGACCTTGCCTGATCAAACTCCTCAACCGTGGAAGTAGATGAAATGCTATTCGATAAACATCACTGAAATTGTTAGCCTCGTCAGAAACTATGTTTTCCTCAGAAAAATTATAGTCGGAGGTTTTTTTTGCCCTCAACTGTTGTCGCTAACCAAACGAAAAAAAAAAAAAAAAAAA
>Ga0041059_1002985_pt1 | contig 12031 bp, 11 predicted proteins | sample AraColnosormetaG_FD_56232 | JGI IMG/M metagenome (GOLD analysis project Ga0041059, IMG submission 56232) | Arabidopsis roots microbial communities from North Carolina, USA - Col MF nosort | ecosystem: Host-associated > Plants > Roots > Unclassified | place: USA: North Carolina | collected... | reverse complement strand
AAAAAAAAAAAAAAAAAAAAGTATCGCACGTAAACGCAATTGTATAAGAAAATACGTTATCTTTTCAAATCTCTCGCGTAAATCCATTTATGTATCTAATTTAAACAATCAAATTTCGCACGTAAACTTACTTGTACACTTCGTATTAATAAAAACTCACCATAAGTAACCTAATTTAGATATCTATTTGACAATTTTCTTAATTAACCCTTATAAAATCACAATATCATTTAATAAAATTGAAGATAAATAGTATTTTCTTGCAACAAAATGAAACAATTGTCACAAAATAAAATAAAATAAATAAATAAACTTTCAATAAAGAGAAAAGACAATCAGTCCCTAGGAACTGAGAAAACAAGAAATCACTGTCTTAAGCGTTACAAACGCCAACATCATAAGCGTGGATTCATTGTAAACATTTTGCTTTGCTTTTTAAGATTTTGTTCTTCTTCTTAATTTCACGTTCGATTTCTCAATTAGATAAACACTCGATCTAGTGTAAAGAGCTCAATCCTATGTTGCATATATGTTCATCACATCAACGAGCACTAGATCTAGTTGGTCTTACATCACATGAACAAGCACTCGATTTGTTATATTTATTTAGATTATCTGTTGATTCGTCTTTTATGGTCACCTTGTGTTTTTTGTGCCATTAAATGTTTGTGAATATTGATTATTGTCCAAGTAAACTTGCTAACACGATTTAGTTATTTGCAATCAATTAGTTAGAATCAATGCATTCAGATGTTTTGTTGTTGTTGTTGTCGTTGTTTTTACTTATCTATACATATAGGAAGGAGTTACAATGACGAGAGAGAAAGTCATGTGGGAACCTGAACTACACAAAGTATTTGTGGATTTATGCGTTGAGCAAAAGATGTTGGGATTTCGATTACCTGGATTGAACCGTATATGGGAATCTTTTGTACAAAACACTGGCGCTAGGTTCACCAGAGACCAGCTTAAGAATCATTGGGATACCATGTTGAGACTGTGGAGGGCGTGGTGTAGACTTGTTGAATGCAGTGAGATGAAATGGGATCCCCAGACAAAGAAGTTTGGTGCGAGTACTGAAGTCTGGACCAACTATTTTAGGGTACAAAGAATGGTTTATGTTGTGTTAATATTGGTTGTTTGTTTAAAGGCTATATAATTAGTAAAACTTGATTGGATTTGTCACAGGTGAATCCTAAGGCTAAGCAGTATCGGTTTAGGTCGAGTCCTCCACCGTTTCTCAAGGACCTAAAGATGATCTTTGAAGGTACTGACTTAGGTGATGAAGAAGGTACATCATGTGGCAAAAGAAAGCGAATTCCTGATGCAGATAATGATACTGGAGATGAAGATAATGACACTGGAGATGATGATAATTACACTGGAGATGATGATATCACTATTCCGCGGTATAAAGCATATTGGTCATCGTCTTCACATGAGATTTTTGTGGATTTGTTGTTCACAGAGTCTTTAAAAGAAAACAGACCTAAGCCAGCCAGACGTAACGGATACTATGCAAAGGAAACTTGGAATATGATGGTTGAGTCGTTCAACCAGAAGACAGGACTACGCTACACAAGAAAGCAGCTCAAAAACCACTGGAATATTACCAGGGATGCTTGGAGGCGCTGGTGTCAAGCTGTTGGCTCTCCGCTGTTGAAGTGGGATGCCAACACCAAAACCTTTGGCGCTACGTCGGAGGACTGGGAAAACTACTCCAAGGTTAAAAAAACGTATTCAATGTTTTTATCAATTGGTATAATTTTGCAGCTTGGGAATAACATTGAATATGTTTTCTTTGTTTTGTCTTATAGGAAAATAAGAGAGCTGAACAATTCAGATTGAAACATATTCCTCACGCTGATAAACTAGCAATCATCTTCAAAGGACATGTAGAACCTGGAAAGACCGCTTTGCGTCCTTATCGCAAGAGAGTGAATCATCATTCCGAAGCACCACAACACCCAGCTCCTTCATCAGCACTCAACATTAACGAGTCTGTCCCAGGAAGTGAAGGTGGAGCTGATGATGACCACCACATAGTGATGGATCATCACTTCGAATCACCACATGACCCAGCTTCATCATCAGAAATCGACCTAAACGAGCCAGTCACAGGAAGTGAAGGTGGAGCTGATGATGACCACTACATAGTGTTGAATCATCTTGTCGAATCACCACATGACCGAGCTCCATCATCAGAACTCGACATCAACAAACCAGTCGCAGGAATTGAAGGTATAGCTGATGATAATGACAATCATGAGCCTACTCCGCATCACTGGGCATTTAACGGTGTTGGTGTTGAAGAGTCACAAGATGTGGAAACTGTAACTCCTGCGCCATGTGAAAGGATCAATATTGAGCTGGTGGAGAAGATTACATCAAATGCATTGGTTAAGGAGTACGAATATACCATTGGAGAATGCATGAAGTGTTTGAACGCCATGGAAGAGGTTGAGAAAGGTAGTGAACTTTACATGCTTGCGTTGGATTTGTTTATGAACAAAGAGTGCAGAGAGATGTTCTTATTGTTGGAGACCTCAACTTTGAGAATGTCTTGGCTGCTTAGACGCCTATCCGGTGGCTCTACCATGGCTGCCTAAGATCCTATTATTCTCCTAAACTTATGATTGTGTCTTATAATTATGCTTAAAACTTTTTATTTATTTTTTGAAGAAAACAATTTATGTGTTTATTGGGATTTTATGTTTATTGGTTTTATGGAAAACTCTTTTCTATATTTTTTCTTAACTATCTTTTTAGGAAAATCCTTTATTTTATATTTACATATAGCTAGGCAATATTGAATTTGTTGGAGAGTACCCTAAAATTCATTTCAATAGTGTAAGATATTAAACTGTTAGCTTATGACTTGATCACTAGAGATAGAGTGGCTACTTCTTGTTCTAGAAATCTTCTTTTCGTGCTTCTCTCTCTGCTATATTTTATTGAGACGAAGATTCGTCGCGACAAGTTCAATATAATGTAAGTGTTACAGATTTTTGGAGTTTCTTGAACAACAAGTAACCTTTGTCTACAATTTTACGCTCACGGGCAAACTAGGAACGCTTCTATAGCAAGCTCATATCTCGTGCCTTAGAGAGACGGTTCGGAGTACTATTGTAATTATTCCGAAACGTGGTGTACCTTACCCTTACCCGTTTGGTCGGCCTCTTACCTAGAAAAGAAAATCATCGTTTTCGGTGAGATTTTGAAGTTCTAGTTAGCTAGTTACTGGATCATTTAACTCATCTCTTTATTAAAGCATTCATAAGAAGCCCATATATTGTCTCACAAGAAGCCCAATGTACTGCCAACTGGCTCATATGTTTAGGGTTTTCTTGCAAGTATATGATTCATAATGTATGAGAAGTAAGGGTTTCGGAGCTTTGATTCTCTCTTCACTCTGATTTGAAACAAAGCACATAATAGTTAAGCGCGCAAATTCATTTGTATACCTAATTAAAGAAAAATCAATGTAACACGTAAACGTAGTAAAAAAACTCATAAAACTCATAATAGTTAACCTAATGAGATAATATGCCATATAAAAACAACAATTTATTTTCAAATTTCAAACGTAAATTTTTTTCGCTATATAAAAATTTCATAGCATTGAAACTAATTAATAACGTGTACGTAATATACAAAAATCAGTTGTTTTTTTTTCACTTTTTGCACATATAATAGTTTATGATCTAATTTAAAATAGTCAAATTTTGCGAGCAAATAAACTTAATTGTATACCAAATAATGATAAAAATTCATGTAATTAACCTAACTAAAATATGTATTGTGACTAATTAACCTTCAAAAATCACAATATGATATGATAGGAAGATAAATCATCTTTTTCTTGCAACTAATTGAAAGTGGTCTTACACAATAGAAAAGTTTCCCATACATGCTCTATCCAATATAAAATGGGACCTAGATCTCTAGTAACCTGAGAAAACAAATCACAATAATATGAGAAAACAAATAATAATCACAATCGCTCTTTACTAGAGGTCTGTTTACACTTACTTAGACACTATTTCGATTTCTCAATTAGACAAATAGCTATTCAGAAAATCGTTTTTATTCATGTTCAGGTGATAACAGAACACTCGATCTAGTGTAAATAACTCAACTCTAGATTGCATAAATGTTCATCACATGGATGAGCACTCGATCTAGTTGATTTTTTTTTCAGAATTTGCCTTTCAAAAATCACTTGTTATAACTTATGTGGTCTCCTGGGATGTTTTTGTATGCTTACGTTTGTGAAAATTGTCCCAAGTACATTTGCTATGAAATGATTTTTTTTTTTTTCTAATCAAAACAAATTGCAATGGTTTATGGTGGTTGTTTCATGAGTTTTAAGCCTAGTTCTAGATTTAGCCATGACATTAAATTTTCGAGACAAGTTTGGATGTATATTTTGTATAGATTTGGTTATAATTGTTTAAAGCTGTGTTTAGACACCCCTTGGAATCATAGATTGACAAAACAATTTCGTGATCCAGTAAGAGATTAATTTTAACCAATCATAGATTCAGACTTTTTTTATATTTATTTCCCCCGCTTTTTAATGGTGTTACCAATTAGAGCCTTTAATAAGAACTTACGTTTTTTTGTTGTTGTCGTCTTTACTTATCTATACATATATAGGAAATATTTATGATGACGAAATCCATGTGGGGACATGAACACCACAAAGTGTTTGTGGACTTATGCAAGGAGCAAAAGATGTTGGGAAACAAACCTGTATTGCAGCATATATTGAAACCTTTTCAACAAAAGACGGGCACGATGCTCACGAAAATCCAGCTTAAGAATCATTGGGATAAAATAGTCAGGCAGTGGAAGATATGGTGTAGACTTGTTCAATGCAGTCATATCACATATGAAATGGGATCCTCAGACAAAGACGTTTGGTGCCAGTATTCGAGACTGGGCCAACTATTTACAGGTACAAAGAATGGTTTATGTTTAGTGTTGATTTTGGTGGTTTTTTAAAAGGCTATACGTAATAAAACTTGATTGGATTTGTCACAGGTGAATCCATAGGCTAAGCAGTATCGGTTGAATCCTCCATCGTTTCTCAGGACCTAGAGTTTATCTTTGAAGGTACTTCCGGCAGCAAAAAGAAGCGAAGATGCAATCATCCTGATGAAGATACGCAAAGCGCGTCTAAAGCATATTGGTCATCGTCTTCACATGAGCTGCTTGTTGATTTGTTGTTCCAAGAGTCTTTAAAAGGAAACAGACCTATCAAAACCAGAGGTTACTCACATTATCCAAAGGAAACTTGGAATATGATGGTTGAGTCGTTAAACCAGAAGACAGGACTAGGCTACACACGAGAGCAGCATATGTAATAGTTAATATGTTGGAGAGTACCCTAAAATTGTTTTCACTAGTGTATATAAGATATTAAATTATGAATATCTATTTTTAATTTAGTAGCTTATTCTTGAGATAGAATGGCTAGTTGTTCTAGAATTCTTCTTCTTGTGGCTTCTCTCTCTGCTATATTTGACGAACATTCGTCGCTACAAGTTCAATGTAAGTATTACAGATTTTTGGAGTTTTCTTGAACAACAAGTCAACTTTCTCTACCATTTCACGCATATGGTCAAACGGAAGGCGAAACGCTTTTCTATGGCAGGCTCATATATCGTGGCTTAGAGCAACGGTTTGGGGGTACTATTGTCATTCTTCCGAAACGTTGTGTACCTTACCCGTTTCCTCCGCCTCATACCGAGAAAATCATAGTTTTCGGGGAGATTTTTGAAGCTTTAGTTTAGCTAGTTCTCTCTTTATTAAATTTAAAAGCCCAAATATTGTCTCATAAGAAGCCCAATGAAATGCCAAACTAGTTCACATGTTTAGGGTTTCCTTGTAAGTATGACTCATATAAATTCATTATAGTTAACCTAGAGAGAAATACTTTCTCTGGTTTTGGTTCATGAATCATGATATTATTAGATATCCTTTCCAAATTAATAACCAATATACAGTAACAAATACAAATAAAAATGGGAAAAATGTCGTTTTATACGTGAACTTTCAAAAAGTGGTCATTCAATACGTAAACTTTGCGATCGGCCAAATAAAACATGATAAAAACGTTGACCGCCATTTAACACAAATCAAAATGTTGACCAGGCCAAAATCCCCGAGACGTTAACTGGCATTAATGGATCCGATAACCGCCGTTAGCAGACGTTAATTATTTCTGTTAATAGCGAAAACGACGTCGTTTTATTTAAAATGAAACAACAAAATCCCCAATTCAATTTCGAAATCCCTAATTTTATCGTCATCTTCTTCCCCATGTAGCTATGCTGCTACATCTCACACTAGTGCTTCTTCTTCTCTTAACACTAGTATTCACAAAAAAGGAACCAACTGTTTTTATCTTCTTCACTTGCCAGGCTTCAAAAAACGGTGGTGCCACACGTTGTATACATACTGCACGACTTCCCATTTCTTTACTAACAAAGACGTCTTGTGGAAGTAGCTCATAATATTAATAAACATTGCTTGACGATGATGATGAAAGAATGGTGGAGAAACGTGGACTTACGACACAAAGGGATAGACATTAATGGGTTTAAAATTTATTGGGCGTTTTAGTTAGGTCCATTAAGAACCGCCGAACGTCGTGACATTGTTAGCTAGCTCGCCAAGAGCAAAATCCAGTATGTGAAACTTTCGGAGAAGAAGGGATGTCGAGAGGATCTCGATTCGTTAGGGTTCCTGGACTCTTACTTTGAAGCTTTGAAAGAAGATGGAAGAAGATGACGATAGAATTAGGGATTTCGAAATCGAATTGGGGATTTTGTTGTTTCGTTTTATGTAAAACGACGTCGTTTTCGGTATTAACAGAAATAATTAACGTCTGCTAACGGCGGTTATCGGATCCGTTAATGCCAGTTAACGTCTCGGGGATTTTGGCCTGGTCAACATTTTGATTTGTGTTAAATGGCGGTCAACGTTTTTATCATGTTTTATTTGGCCGACCTCAAAGTTCACGTATTGAATGGCCACTTTTTGAAAGTTCACGTATAAAACGACATTTTTCCCAAATAAAAATCCATGCTTAAACTTACCAAAACAAATCATGGTAATAAAGCTGTAATAAGACTCAAAATTTTGACTATCTTCTTAATTAACACTTAAAATCACACAATATGATTAAATAGAATTGAAGACAAATTCTCTTTTATTGCCACAAATTGAAACCTGTCAACACAATAAATAAAAAAGTTGCCAATAGAGATAACCGGATATAACCGGTATAAAATGAGACGCCTAGTGATCTGAGAAAACAAGGCACCGTCTCGAGCGGCACAAACGCCAAAATCCGATAACAGCGAGAAAAATCGCGATCCGGCTTTTTCAGCCACACTCTTAACAACACAACTCAGAATCGCTCTCGCCGCTGTTTTTCTGGTAAACATTTCACACCTTTGATTTCTCCATTTCATCTAGACAAATTGCGAATCTCAAAATCGTTTTTTTCTTCGTTCTTTCAATGTTAGGGCCAAATAGTACTCGATCTAGTGTACAGAGCTTAACTCTAAATTGCGTTAATTTTCATCACATGAATGATCTAATAGATTTTCAGAATTTGCCTTGCAAAAATCTTTGCTTTATTTTATTTTTTTCTGGGTCTCTCGTCTTTTGTTGTCTCCTGGTTATGAATTTGTTAGAATCTATGCATTTGGAATTGATAAGTCCTGTAATGCTTCCAATCAAAAGCAATTGTGGGATGACAAATGTGTGTTTAGTCCATACATACTTCTCAATTATGTTGTTGTTGTTTACTTATCTATTCGTATAGTGAAGAGTTATGATGCCGAAAGCTGCGTGGGAACCAGAATACCACAGAGTATTTGTGGACTTATGCGTCGAGCAAAAGATGTTAGGGAATCAACCTGGAACGCAGCATATATTGAAACCTTTTCTACAAAGAACTGGCGCTAGGTTCACCAGAAACCAGCTTAAGAATCACTGGGATACAATGATCAAGCAGTGGAAGATTTGGTGTAGACTTGTTCAATGCAGTGATATGCAATGGGATCCTCAGACTAACACTTTTGGTGCTAATGATCAAGACTGGGCCAACTATTTACATGTACAATTTATCTTCTGTGTTGATTTTGGTTGTTTCTTGAGTCTATAATAAAACTCATGATTGGATTTGTGACAGGTGAATCCTGAGGCTGGGCAGTATCGGTTGAATCCTCCATCGTTCCTCGAGAAACTTGAGCTTATCTTTGAAGATAGTAACTTAGATGATGAAGGTACTTCAGGTAGCAAAAGGAAGCGAATAGCCAAGCATCGTGATGAAGATAATGATAATACTGGAGATGAAGAAGACACGCAAAGCGCTTCTAATTTCTCGAGTCCTCAGTCGAAAGGATACTGGTCACCGTCTTCACATGAGCTGTTTGTTGATTTGTTGTTCCAAGAGGCTTTAAAAGGAAACAGACCTGACTCACATTATCCAAAGGAAACTTGGAAAATGATCCTTGAGACTATCAATCAGAATACCGGTAAAAGCTTCACCAGACCGCAACTCAAGAATCATTGGGATTGCACCAGGAAATCGTGGAAGATCTGGTGTCAAGTGATTGGTGCTCCTGTCATGAAATGGGATGCAACTTCTCGAACATTTGGTGCTACTGATGAAGACTGGAAAAACTACTTGAAGGTATAAACGCTACTCGACTTTTTATATTAGTTGATTAAGTTTGCAGCTTAACATTGGTTCTTTGATTAACAGGAGAATCATAGAGCAGCACCATTCAGAAGGAAACAACTTCCTCACGCGGATAAACTAGCAACCATCTTCAAAGGACTTATAGAACCAGGAAAAGCCTATTTCCGTTCTTATCGCAGGAGAGTGCTTGATCATCATTCCGAATCACCACAGCTACATGACCCAACTCCATTATCAACACTTTACACAAACGAGCCAGTCTCAGGTAGTGAAGGTGGAGCTGATGAAGATGACAATGATGACGATGATGAGCAGCCTACTCCGCAGCACCGGAGATTTAACAGTGTTGGTTTTGCAGAGTCTCGGTTACAAGATGTTGAAATTGTAACTCCGGGATGCCACAGGTTAAAAACTGAGCTGATGAAGGAGAGTCCAGTGAGTGCATCGGTTAGGCAGTACGAGTATACCATTGGGGAATGCATTGAGTGTTTGGACTCCATGGAAGAGGTTGAGCAAGGTAGTGATCTTTACTTGTTTGCGTTGGATTTGTTTGTGAAGAAAGAGTACAGAGAGATTTTCTTGCTGTTGAAGAACTCAAGTTTGAGAATGTCTTGGCTGCTTAGACTTCGATCTGGTGGCCTTACCATTGCTGCCTAAGATCGTCATATTCTCCCAAACTTCTTCTGCTTATGTCTTATTATGCTAAACACTCTTGATTTATCTTTTGAACAGTGTGAGATGTTATATTATTAGGTTCCTTGAAAGATTTTATGACAGTCGAAATATTATAAGAGTTACTGGTTAACTTTTGTCGCAAGAAATTACTCTTGTCTCTATTGCAGATGAGAAATAAACTTCAAAGCATTCGTATCCTATCGTCTATGACTCTATGTAGCCTTCTCTTCTTCAAAATTAACTTAAGTTAAAAAACCTTGTACAGTTTGATTAGTTGATACAACCGATATACTTTTATTTGATTTTCTCTGTTTGCAGAAAGTAATTTAAAACTTATGTGAGCATCACAAGTAAAATGGAGAGATAGTGGGATTTAATGAGCTTTAGCTATTGAATCTGTCACACTTTCTAAAAATATTTTCCACCGACGCATAGATACTAAAACCAATCATCACTTAATTCCAGGTAAGAACTTAATCCTAAACAACCTCCTTAAGGAGACAAAATTAAGATATAAAAAGAGATAAATCGCGCCAGGTAGGGGTCGAACCTACGACCTTCTGCTTAGGAAACAGACGCTCTATCCACTGAGCTACAGGCGCTTTTGATTGTAATTATCAAAACATTATATTTATAACAAAACCATACAGTATGTCTCCGTGTGGACCAGAAAAAAGGCGATAGAACAAATTTGTCGTATTCCAAAGAATTAAATAATAGAATCAAATAGATCAATCAACTTTTTTTTTCTTTCTGAGAAAAATGAACCGCAAGAATCCGAGTGGAGTGGTGCCATTCGCTGTTCTCCAATCCAAATACGCCAAATCTTCCCAAAAATAAAGAAACCTTTCCTTTTCTTTCTCTTCACTCTGTTCCCATATCTACAGTGACTCTTCTCTCTCTGTATATTACTCTTCCTTCACTATCTCTCTCTCTTTACTGGGTCTTCTTCAGCTTCTGAGTCTTCTCCTCTCTCTCTATCTCTCAAGTGGGCTTTGCTTTGCTGTTTTTGTCTTCCTTCGACGACTCACTTTTGCAGATTCTCATAAATTCTTCAAAGCTTTGAGTCTTTTTTCAGATTCGAGGGTCGGTTTTATATATGCTTCAAATCTCTTACCCAAATCAGGTTCTTGATTCCCTCAGTATACGATTCTTCATTTTTCCTTCCCTTTTGTTTTTCTTCTTCTTTGATTCCTACTATATTATCATTAAACCTTATATATAAAAGCTTCCATTATTTCCTTATATCACAAATCTATCTTTTAAGCTTCCTCCACACATAGAGCAAGAAAATGGACTTTTTTGAGCTGTGTTTGTAGTTGAAACTTATTCTTCCCTTTTTTTGTTTTTAGGTATGGAGACTCTGCATCCATTCTCTCACCTACCTATCTCTGACCACCGGTTCGTTGTTCAAGAGATGGTGAGCTTACACAGCTCGAGTAGCGGTAGCTGGACTAAAGAAGAGAACAAGATGTTCGAACGAGCTCTTGCGATATACGCTGAAGACTCGCCTGATCGCTGGTTTAAAGTTGCTTCCATGATCCCTGGAAAGACTGTTTTTGATGTTATGAAGCAATATAGTAAGCTTGAAGAAGACGTTTTCGATATTGAAGCAGGACGTGTTCCCATTCCTGGTTATCCTGCAGCTTCTTCTCCCTTGGGGTTTGACACGGACATGTGTCGTAAACGGCCTAGTGGAGCTAGAGGATCTGATCAAGATCGAAAGAAAGGAGTCCCTTGGACAGAGGAAGAACACAGGTTAAGACACTCTTTCATCTCTACAGAATTCTTTCCATATAAGTCACTCTTCCTAGGTTCCTTGCAACGCAAGTCATCCCCTTTTTTCTTAGGGTTTTCAATGCTCTGTTTCTTGTTCCTTGCAGGAGATTCTTGTTAGGCCTTCTCAAGTACGGTAAAGGAGATTGGAGAAACATATCGAGAAACTTCGTGGTGTCAAAGACGCCAACGCAAGTGGCGAGCCACGCCCAAAAGTATTACCAGAGACAGCTCTCCGGAGCCAAGGACAAACGCAGGCCAAGTATCCATGACATCACAACCGGCAATCTTCTCAATGCCAATCTCAACCGTTCCTTTTCCGATCATAGAGATATTCTCCCTGATTTAGGGTTTATCGATAAGGATGATACGGAGGAGGGAGTAATATTTATGGGTCAGAATCTCTCTTCAGAAAATCTGTTTTCTCCATCACCAACTTCATTCGAAGCTGCCATTAACTTCGCCGGAGAAAATGTCTTCAGTGCCGGAGCTTAAGGCAACATAGAATCCCCAAACTCAGCGTTCTTAAGAATCTGAGTTTTGAAACTGTAATTAGAGAAATATAAGCAAAACCAAGTTTATTATATATGTATTGTGTGGTTTAAAAGTAAGAACTTGTTTTTACTCTGTATTTTTGTGTTTCTGTCTACTAAATACCTGTTATGTTAAAAAAAATCTGTGTTTTCTTTTCGATTAAATTATAGACTTATAGTTGTGAAAAAGAGTACTTGTGCTTTATGACAAGTTGATAACCCTAACAATTTACCACAATATATCTATTTTATGGTGTTAAATGCAAATTATAAAGATATACTGTAATAAAGACTTAAAGAGATTAAAAAAAAAAAAAAGACTCAA
>Ga0041059_1002984_pt1 | contig 12037 bp, 10 predicted proteins | sample AraColnosormetaG_FD_56232 | JGI IMG/M metagenome (GOLD analysis project Ga0041059, IMG submission 56232) | Arabidopsis roots microbial communities from North Carolina, USA - Col MF nosort | ecosystem: Host-associated > Plants > Roots > Unclassified | place: USA: North Carolina | collected... | reverse complement strand
AAAAAAAAAAAAAAAAAACATTTAATGATCGATTATTTTTTGGTTCGTTGGATGAAATTGCGTAACGTGATTGGTTGATATGAAAAAAATAAAAATAAAAAAGCATATCTTTTTGAAAATAATGTTTAGCGTAAAGGAAGGGAAACATAGTCAGGATAAAGTAATTCCCACGACCAAACACTTAAAAAAGGAACGCAGTTTTCTTCTTCTTCAGGATTTGTACGGCGTCAACGGGCATTGACCTTGTCGCAGATTTTCCTCTCTAGTCTCCGTCTTCTATTACCAGATCGAGCTTTGTTCTTCGAGCTTCTCATCTCTTTGTTCAATCTCAAAGGTAGAAATTCGCGTTAATTTACTTGTGATTTCGCTGTTTTTTGGTTACTGTTTCCGTGTTGATCGATCTAGTTCTGGGTTTTTCGATCATATGAAATGTTATTTTCCTTATTAGGGTTTTTGTTGACCAAAACGAATTTTTCTATTTTCTTTCGAATTTTGATCTTCGAATATCGAATTCGGTTTTTCTCAGCAAACCCTAATTACATTCATCCGTAAAAAACTGTTTAATTTCTGGTTAAACCAGTTTCCTTGAGCAAATTTTGTTGGATCGAGAAGAATATTTGTATGATCGAAGAGATCGTATCTGAAAACCTGGTTTAACCGGGTTTGAACCTTTTTGTGTATTTGATTTTGTATGAATCTCTGCAGAATTCGTAGGTGTATATTATTGATTGTTAGTATTTCCTTTCGTGCTCGTTATTGTTTAGTATCATTGAAGGATACTTGAACAAGTTGATGTTTCAGCTGCTTTCTGGTTTGTTCTGTATGTACAATTCCAGGTTCTTGCTGTTTTTCATTTACAGGTTTTTGAGTATCAGCAAAGATGGGTGACAATCTTATGGACAAAGTTACCGCATTTGGTGAGCGCCTGAAGATCGGAGGTTCGGAAGTGAGCAACAAGATCAGTGCTGGTGTGAGCTCAATGAGCTTTAAAGTGAAGGAACTTTTTCAAGGTCCAAACCCAACTGATAAAATAGTCGAAGATGCTACTACTGAGAATCTAGAGGAACCTGACTGGGATATGAATTTGGAAATTTGTGATATGATAAATCAAGAGACAATTAATAGCGTTGAGTTGATCCGTGGTATAAAGAAGAGGATTATGATGAAGCAGCCGAGGATTCAGTACCTTGCCTTGGTTTTGCTCGAGACGTGTGTTAAGAACTGTGAGAAGGCGTTTTCAGAGGTGGCAGCAGAGAGAGTCCTTGATGAAATGGTAAAGCTGATTGATGATCCACAAACAGTTGTTAATAACCGAAACAAAGCTTTGATGCTGATTGAAGCTTGGGGAGAATCAACCAGTGAACTTCGCTACCTACCAGTTTTCGAAGAAACTTATAAGGTAACTATGACCTGGTACCAAATAATTTTACGCTATTAAATTCAACAATACAGTTTCATTTACAATACTTTATTGAAGATACCACTATCTTATGTTGAGTTGAACTGTTTTGGCCAAAGCATATGGGTTTTGAACAAAACAGACAAATGACTATTGTTTCAATGAATTGGCTCAATCGACTAGCTTGTTGCAGGAATTGATTGAAAAATGAAAAGCTGTGAGGTCTGATGTCAGAATTCATTATGATTAGGTCTTTAATGTTTTTATATTTTTTCCTATACTATAGAGCTTAAAAGCAAGAGGTATTCGCTTCCCTGGACGAGACAACGAAAGCTTGGCACCTATTTTCACTCCTGCTCGGTCAACTCCAGCACCAGAACTGAATGCTGATCTTCCTCAGCATGTGCATGAACCTGCACATATCCAGTATGATGTGCCTGTAAGAAGCTTTACTGCTGAGCAGACAAAGGAAGCTTTTGATATAGCAAGAAACAGCATTGAACTTCTTTCCACGGTTCTGTCCTCCTCGCCTCAACATGATGCTTTACAGGTAAATTGACTCGGAATTATTAGGCATCATTTCCTGTAATTCTAATGTAATAATGGATATAACATGGGATATCGGCGATATATTTTCATTATCTCTCTGATTTGCAGGATGACTTAACAACGACACTTGTACAACAATGTCGTCAATCTCAAACCACTGTCCAAAGAATCATTGAAACAGCAGGTGAAAACGAAGCCCTTCTTTTCGAAGCCTTGAATGTGAACGACGAGCTAGTGAAAACGCTGTCTAAGTATGAGGAGATGAACAAACCCTCTGCACCGCTAACCTCACATGAACCAGCCATGATTCCCGTTGCTGAAGAGCCCGATGACTCTCCAATTCATGGAAGAGAAGAATCTCTGGTTAGAAAATCTTCTGGTGTTCGAGGTGGATTCCATGGAGGGGGTGGTAGTGGAGATGACATGATGGATGATCTTGATGAGATGATATTCGGTAAGAAAAACGGCTGTGATTCTTCGACTAATCCAGATCATGACCCAAAAAAGGAGCAGTCCTCATCCAAAAACGACGATCTCATTCGATTCTGAGACGGATACTTTCAGGCGACATAATAAATCTTTTATAATGTATTTGGTGTTTAATTGGTAGTATGAATGAACAGGTTCAATGTAAGTAATCTGTGTTTGGAGATCTCTTTGACTTGTGTGATGGTTTATAAAGGAGATTTGTTATGATGGCACATGAGATTTGAAATACATTCTATTCTAGTTTCTGCTATCAAACACATTTTGACATCTATCCAATTGCTATCGTGCACATTTGAACACAAACTTTGTTTCAATTTAGCGTTTACAGTCGCAGACGCAATCGCGGTTAAGTGAAGCGCATCGTCACTTTCCACATTCATAGTAATATGCAACAACTGAGTAACAGAAATTTGTAATCGAACTCAGATTTCGAAGAAGCAGATCTCACAATGTCTGGAAAACAGCAAAATCATCGTTCTACTTCCTCCAGACCCAGATCCAAAACCCTAATCCTCATCGGCTCTCTCTTCACCGTCTCTCTACTCGTCATCCTCTACACCTCTTCTTCCTCCTCCCGAGCCTCCATCTCCAATCCCAACCCGTCGGACCGACCAGAGACGTCCTTCGTTACCTCGCTTGAGCATTTCTTAATATATAAAGCTCCGAAGCTCTCGTTACCGGTTAGAGACGACACGGTGCGTGGCGAGAGTGATGATGATGTGAGGAAGCTCGATGAGATGGTGTTCGAGAGAGAGAATCGTTGGTTGAACGAAGATCCGGGATATCCTGTTGAATTTCCGATTAAGGTTTACGTGTATGAGATGCCGAAGAAGTTTACTTTCGATCTTCTCTGGTTATTTCACAATACTTACAAAGAGACTTCGAATGCTACCTCTAATGGTAGCCCTGTGCATCGTCTAATCGAACAGGTACTATAAGAAGCTTAATTGATCATTTTGGTTGGTTGTTAGATTTCTTGTGCCATTGGTAATTTTGGTTGGACGATTGAATTGAATTGAAGCCAATTCAACCGAGAATCGTGATTAGGTTTGTGGTTTTGTTCAATTGTTTGTTCTTCACTTGTGTAGCCTGAATAAACTTGTCTATTTTTTTTTCTATATTGCAGCATTCTATTGACTATTGGCTTTGGGCTGATCTGATATCTCCTGAATCTGAAAGGCGTTTGAAAAGTGTCGTGAGAGTTCAGAAGCAGCAGGACGCCGACTTTTTCTATGTTCCGTTTTTCACTACAATCAGCTTTTTCTTGTTGGAGAAGCAGCAATGCAAAGCACTCTATAGGGTGTGAGTGAGCTTTGATTATATATTTGTAGCATTAGATTTAATTTTCAGTTTTAGATAGTTTTCATCTCCATGTCCTTTATTTGAAAAGTACAAGCTGATTTAAAACTTCGTGTTTAAGAATGTTTGAAGTTATATCCTGAAAGATCCTGTTTGTAGATTTTACCACATCTCAGGAGCTCAGAGCATCTGAATGGTCTATTGCATGTGATTTCTTAAAACTGTTCTATATTTGTTCTTAGTTGATTCAGGTTAAGCCTGCCTCAATGGGAGATGTATTAGTTGAAAAACATGAGATGCCAGATTTTACTGGTAATATATTTTTTAACTCTTTTTAAACTGTAGGAAGCTTTGAAGTGGGTCACTGATCAGCCTGCTTGGAAGAGGTCCGAGGGAAGGGATCACATATTTCCTATTCATCATCCTTGGTCCTTCAAGTCTGTCCGCAAATTTGTGAAAAACGCAATCTGGCTTTTACCAGATATGGACTCCACTGGCAATTGGTGAGTTTAGATTTCTTTCTATAACTGATTTCAAGTCATGTAATCTGCTCTCTTAGCTATACGTTTTTTATTCTGTTTGAACTTGACCTCGTAGGTATAAGCCTGGGCAAGTTTCATTGGAGAAAGACCTAATTCTTCCTTATGTTCCCAATGTTGATATCTGTGATACCAAATGCTTGTCAGAAAGTGCACCAATGAGAACCACATTACTTTTTTTCCGAGGGCGGCTTAAGCGAAATGCAGTGAGAGTCATGCCCCTTCTAATTTATCATTTTACAAGTTACATCAAATGCTCTTGCCTTTTCTTGTGTCGGTGGCTTTTAGGATTTCCCATAATAGTTGGTATACTTTGTTTGTTATATAAAAATAATTGGAATACCTCATTATACTGGGAAAGCTCTCAGTCGACCTTTGCCTTTTCTTATAATTTTGTGTCTCATGATTTGGTTGCTGAATTTGTATTAGGGGGGTAAAATACGTGCCAAACTTGGTGCAGAATTAAGTGGTATCAAGGATATAATAATTTCTGAGGGGACTGCCGGAGAGGGAGGAAAATTGGCAGCGCAACGTGGCATGCGTAGGTATATTGGGTGGCTCCTTGACCCATTTGGTTGCAGCACATTTAGTTTTTCTTTCAACTTTCTCTAACTATTTCTGCCTTTCTATCAGATCTTTATTCTGTTTGTGTCCTGCTGGTGACACACCATCTTCAGCGAGGTTGTTTGATGCCATTGTCAGTGGCTGTATACCTGTTATAGTCAGTGACGAGTTGGAATTTCCTTTTGAAGGAATACTTGATTACAAGAAGGTATGCTAGAAAACGTATTACATTGGTGCTCTGAATTATAACCATTTTTTGTCTGAATTAGTTTAGATATGAAGCAAAGTTTGTATGACTGTTCGCTCTCTTTTCTTTTGCTTTTGTTTACCTTTCAGGTTGCTGTGCTTGTTTCTTCCAGTGATGCAATACAGCCAGGGTGGCTTGTAAACCATCTGAGAAGTCTTACGCCCTTCCAAGTCAAGGGGTTGCAGAATAATCTTGCTCAAGTAAGTACTTAGTTTTCCTTATCACTAACTTTGATGTTACAAAATGCATAGTTCGCCTTACACGAAAGGGCATAGCAACCTTACTTGGGCAGTGGATCTTTATATATATTAAGTAATATGGTTGTTTTAAACTTTTCCAGTACTCTCGCCATTTCCTATATTCGAGCCCTGCTCAGCCATTAGGTCCAGAGGACTTGACATGGAGAATGGTATGTACCTACAAAACTTACATACCTTTCTATAACTAAGATGGAAAAGAAATCAAAAGCTTAATAATATCTGACAGAATGTACATGTGGTAACTTAATTTTGATATTGTGAAAAAAAACAGAGTATAAAAACTTCACCTTTTGTGTTGTACAATGGCAAGGTCTCTTCCTTAATTATCCTGATTGTTCAGCACCATGTGTGTTCGGCTTATCCATTAATCGTCTAATTAAGTATTTGCCTTGATCTTTGATCAGTCAGTGAGAAGAACTTACTGCAATGTCGAAATCTAAGATTCAGAAAATCTTGATGTGTTTGTTGCGTTGACAGATAGCCGGAAAGCTGGTGAATATCAAGCTTCACACGAGGAGGTCACAGCGGGTCGTGAAAGGATCTAGGAGTATTTGCAGATGCGATTGCTGGAGATCCAACTCTACAGCCTCCAATTCTTTGAGTTCTCTCTTGTCTTAAGACCGATCACTCTGACTTCACATTCCAGTCTTGAATACCCTAGATATATACTGTGGAATGTGTATCCTATTCAATTTTAACATTGTTTGCTATTTTATATAATGTAATTCCTGTTCATCTTCGCAACTTGGCTACTTTTAGCTACGTGGAAATATTATGAAACTAACATTTTATACAATTGTGTATGTCCTCTTCACGTCATTTAAAGGTCTCTCATTGTCTGCTTGTTATTTTATTCCCTTGCGACGTTTTAAGTATTAGCAGATGATATAGACATGGGTGAATTTTTCACCACCAGCCTGTAGAAATTATCTACAAACATTAAAGTTTTTCAAGTTGAGTTAGAAAATATTTTGAGCTACTTTTATTTATGTATTTTGATTCAGATATCTTTGGTGGCACTTTTAATTGTTGACCTCACAAAACTGTTTTTTATTAGTCTCCATCAGAGGAGTTGATCATAGGCACTTCTTCATATACCAGAACACTGGCGGTTCTTTGAGGTAGCAGAAATGGAGGATCGTCATCGTTATCTTTTTTTCATATTTGCCATTATACATTATGTTCAGGCTCAACAAGGTAACCACATTTTATTGCATTGTTGCACACGTCTTTTGTCTGTTTACTGATTAACCTAAAGCAATATTTCGTGGATGAAAGTCAATCATTCATAACTATATTTCCTCTCACCAGGATTCATCAGTTTGGATTGCGGGTTGCCGAGTAACGAGCCTCCATATATTGAACCGGTAACCGGATTAGTATTCTCATCGGATGCGGATCACATCCCTAGTGGAATAAGCGGTAGAATCCAGAAGAATCTGGAAGCAGTACACATAAAGCCGTATTTGTTTCTGAGATACTTTCCAGATGGGCTACGAAATTGCTATACTCTAGATGTCCTTCAGAACCGAAGATACATGATCAAAGCTGTGTTTGTGTATGGAAATTACGATGGTTATAATGATTATCCGAGTTTTGATCTGTATCTAGGTCCTAATAAGTGGGTAAGAGTTGACTTGGAAGGAAAGGTCAATGGCAGTGTTGAAGAGATTATTCACATACCAAGTTCAAACTCTCTGCAGATTTGTCTTGTCAAGACAGGTAATTCTTTGCCGTTCATATCCGCCCTGGAACTGAGGCTTTTGAGAAACGATACTTATGTTGTCCAAGACGTTTCCTTGAAGCATTTATTTCGGAGGTACTATAGACAGTCAGATCGGTTAATCCGGTAAGTGTTGCACTATATCATAATCTGTAATTTGATGTTGATATACAAAATTTCCCTAAACTTAGCAATATATAGATGCATGAAGACAATACAAGAAACCTTCAAATGTCTGACCAACATCAGGAAGTTTCCTATTAATGCTCTTACCAATGAACTTTGACTTATATAATAGACGTATTGAAATTGTTTTTAATGATCGTAATGTCTTTCATAGACCAGTTGTTTGTGAACTGGTGAATTAGTGATGCATGGTTTATCAATCCATGTAGATGTGTTTTCTGATGTCCGCAGGTATCCTGACGATGTCTATGATCGTGTTTGGTCCCCATTCTTCTTACCGGAATGGACGCAGATAACTACCAGTTTAGATGTGAATAACTCTAACAACTACGAGCCACCAAAAGCAGCATTAACATCAGCTGCCACACCTGGAGACAATGGAACGCGATTGACCATTATTTGGACTTTGGATAACCCTGATGAGCAAATTCACCTGTATGTTCACTTTGCCGAGCTTGAACCTGTTGGGGAAAACACTGACGAGGCCTTGAGAACTTTATTTACAAGGACCTTTTACTTTGTGGTGAATGGAAAGATTAGTTATGATGAGAGTATTACTCCTTTAGACTTGGCTGTAAGTACTGTAGAGACTGTGGTGAACAAATGCGATGGCGGTAACTGCAGTTTGCAGCTGGTACGCAGCGAAGCGTCTCCGGGAGTACGTGTACCTCTGGTTAATGCTATGGAGGCATTCACTGCAATCAAGTTTCCACATTCTGAAACAAATCCTGATGATGGTACGTACGTATATATCTCAACTACTTTTACTAAAATTTTGGGATATATGCCTCAAACTATTATATGGAATGCTATTCCATTAGCTCGACCAGTTTTCTGTAGTATCATATTAATTTTCTACAGATGGTAAAGCAAGTTAATGTGAACCAAATTATTGCACTTTATCTAACAGTAGTCCACATACGAGACATGAGTGATGATGATGAGGTTATGTAAATTAGTTCATGCGAGAATTAATCAAGAGGAATCATCATAGTATCAACCACAAGAAATAATTTGTTTTGAACATATTACCTAATTCTTGTTTTTAATATGTTTTAAGTATGGTATATCTTTAACTCTATGACAGTTATATCTATCAAGGTTATCCAAGCTACCTATGAACTGAGCAGAGTCGACTGGCAAGGAGATCCGTGTCTTCCCCAGCAGTTTTTGTGGACTGGCCTAAACTGCAGCTACATGAACATGTCTACGTCACCAAGAATCATTTCCTTGTAAGCACTTAAAAGTGTGATATTGTTGTTATAAATTAGTTACGTTTCTAGATTTCTTACTGCTAAAATGTGTTATGTGACCAGAGACCTGTCCTCACATAAATTAACTGGGAAAATAGTGCCAGATATACAAAATCTGACCCAGCTACAGAAACTGTAAGTATGGCCTCTAATAACTGCGCTGTTTGAGCATCAATAGGTTTTTCAAGTTTAGTATGGTTTTTGTACTTCTATTGACTATATATACCAAGAATTTTGGATGTTTATTTTTAATTTCTAGTATCATTTCCTGCACATGTGGCTGCACATCTGCATTACCAATATAAAATCAGTCGCTGTTTTTTCAACAAACTATTTCTATGTAACCTTGTTTCTGCATCCTCACACATGAATGACTATGATTAGGCAGATTTCAATTTCTTCATTGGATATAGAGTAGTGTGATTTGTTTTTCTTTTCCGTATTTAATAAACATAACTGTAGGGACTTGTCGAATAACAAGTTGACCGGAGGTGTGCCTGAGTTTCTAGCCAACATGAAGTCACTGTTGTTCATGTAAGTCCTCAAACAAGTGAACTTATCTCTTTCTGTTTTCTCTAAATTCTTTGCATTTTCATGAGATAATAGCTTTTTCCATGACAGAAACCTAAGCAATAACAATCTTGTTGGTTCCATTCCTCAAGCGCTTCTTGACCGAAAAAATCTGAAGTTGGAGTAAGATCTTCAAACGTAACATTCTTTCAACTATTACTTGTGCCCTTAGATGATTTCTATTTATTCTGTAGGTTTGAAGGAAATCCAAAGCTTTGCGCCACAGGTCCGTGTAACAGTTCAAGTGGAAATAAAGAAACCACAGTCATAGCACCTGTTGCTGCTGCAATAGCCATTTTTATAGCTGTTTTGGTTCTCATTATTGTTTTCATAAAGAAAAGGCCATCAAGTATAAGAGGTAATGTTAATAAAGAAAATATGTTACATTATAAGAAAACAGGAATAAAAGCTACTAGAAGTTATTTAGCTATATATTTTACTTGATGTTTTTATGCAGCTCTACATCCGTCACGGGCTAATTTATCTCTGGAAAATAAAAAACGAAGGATCACATATTCAGAGATATTGTTGATGACAAATAACTTTGAAAGAGTTATTGGTGAAGGAGGGTTTGGGGTCGTCTATCATGGTTATTTGAATGATAGTGAGCAAGTGGCTGTTAAAGTGCTCTCTCCGTCCTCATCTCAAGGCTATAAAGAATTCAAAGCAGAGGTGATTTTACTACAAACTTTGAACATGGAATTGACTACAAAGGTATTATGGCTTCTCCTTGAGATTCAAATAATCATTGATGAATGGATTTCCTTATGGTTGATAGGTTGAACTTCTCCTTAGAGTTCACCACATAAATTTGGTAAGCCTTGTTGGATATTGTGATGAACAAGCACACTTAGCCCTCATCTACGAGTACATGGCTAATGGAGACTTAAAATCGCATCTTTCAGGTAGACATGAATAATATGGTTTGGTGGTTTTGACAGGTAATTATACAGTAACATCTTATCTTCATTAGACATGTATCTCCTGGTTATTACAGGAAAACATGGGGACTGTGTTTTAAAATGGGAAAACAGATTAAGCATAGCTGTTGAAACCGCACTAGGTTAGTGTTATTTCGTCCATTCCATAACTAATCTGTTTTCAATACTAAAAAGCCTCTCAAGAAGTTGATTTTGTCCAATTTTATCCCCCTTGTAAATTCCCCTCCTACAAACTTATGATGATACGTTAAACATAAATGAAACTTTCAATATAGGATTGGAGTACTTGCATAGTGGATGCAAACCACTAATGGTTCACAGAGATGTCAAAAGCATGAATATACTGTTGGATGAGCACTTCCAAGCTAAACTAGCGGATTTCGGACTGTCTAGATCTTTTTCTGTTGGAGAGGAAAGCCATGTGTCGACTGGTGTTGTAGGCACTCCTGGATACTTAGATCCTGAGTAAGCATCAATATAGAACAGGGTGCATTCCAAATATAATTTCCGAGTGGTTAAAGAAACATGATTTGTTATGTATTGTCTGTGTAGGTATTACAGAACATATCGCTTGACCGAAAAGAGTGATGTCTATAGTTTTGGGATCGTGTTATTGGAGATAATCACAAATCAACCCGTACTTGAGCAAGCTAACGAAAATCGACACATCGCAGAACGTGTAAGGACTATGCTTACAAGAAGTGATATTAGCACCATTGTTGATCCTAACCTCATTGGCGAGTATGATTCTGGTTCTGTGCGGAAAGCTCTTAAACTAGCGATGTCGTGTGTGGATCCATCTCCGGTTGCAAGACCAGACATGTCACATGTTGTTCAGGAGCTTAAACAGTGTATCAAATCTGAAAACCTGAGACTGAGGACAGGATTGAACCAAGTCATAGACTCGAAAAGTTCCTAGGACGACCAAGACTAGAGTTTTGGTTCGGGAATGACTCCAAATGCACGGTGGTGATCTCTGATCTGTGACCAAATGTATTTCTCGTTTTGTGTCTTGCAAACAAAACATAATAAATCAAATTAAGTCAATTGATGTTTTCAAATCCGATCCGCTTGACGTGATCCGCTGATAATATTGGTCTGCGATGGGGTGTGTTGTTGGTTCGTTTTGTGTAATAGCGTGGATTAATATTCACTCATCACATAAATTTTCAAAAATAACAACAAATTAAATACTATATGTCAGATATTTAATATTAATGTTGACAGGGACATTATTACGTGTATAATGAGAATTATTCGTGGTTAGTAGTAGTTACTCCCATAGATATGAAATATTGACATTTTTGATCAATGCTACGTACACACGTAACACGTTATCTCATTATTCCAAAAAGAAACATTTTGTATTCACAGGTGAGAAATACTCCTGCGACCGCGTATTCCCATTCCTTATTTTGAAATTCCCCAAAGTACCCTCATCGTCTCTTTCAGTGTGCTTACACGTTTTTTGATACCCGAGATTAACGCCTCCCTACGACATTCTTTTTTATTTTCCCATATTTTATTCTGCAAAATACCAAAAACAAAATTGCTTTATACTAACATGATATATTAATGACATTAATCTAAACAACGATATATTAATGACATTAATCACAACCATTTCCCCTTTATTATAAGAGGATTTCGTAATCTTACATTTCTTAATGCCATTATATTTTTAACTTGCGACTTCCCGAGAAAATTCAAATTCACTTGAGTTATTTTCAAAACTTGGATTCTACAGTATCTGTTTGCTATAAACACTTGTAAATCACTGAACTGAGATCAAATAAATTAGAGATTTCTTTAATCTTCTATGGTAAGTAAATTTTCGGTATCCCTATTCAAGAAAGAGAAAAAAAATGGAAACAATATTTAACGCGTTAAAAGATAAATAAGACCACAAGAGTTAAAAAGAGTTGTTCTTACTTTCTTCTCTACCTTGTCCGAAAAACCTCAGTCCCCCCCCCAAATCAATTAAAACGTTTCAAGAAAAAAAAAAAAAGNGTACTACG
>Ga0041059_1002983_pt1 | contig 12037 bp, 9 predicted proteins | sample AraColnosormetaG_FD_56232 | JGI IMG/M metagenome (GOLD analysis project Ga0041059, IMG submission 56232) | Arabidopsis roots microbial communities from North Carolina, USA - Col MF nosort | ecosystem: Host-associated > Plants > Roots > Unclassified | place: USA: North Carolina | collected 2013-09-02 | reverse complement strand
TAAGATTGAAATTTAGTTTAAGGAAATACTAAATTAAATACTGAAAAAATATGAGTTACTATTTAAAATTCAAATATCATCAATAAGTTGGAGTGTATAGATTTAAAAGGCAGTTTATTATGATGAAAGAGATACTTAAAATGTATAGTAAAATTGAATATGTATGATTAAAATTTTATTTAATTCAAAAATTACTAAATTAAATATTAGAAAAATGTGTAAATCACTATTTACCATTCAAATTTTAAATATTATCGATAAATATTTGAATAAATTTATATTTTATACCTACCTATTTAGGCGGACCTTATCTAGTATTGTATACAAATAGAGAACAAGTAGAAGTGAAAGAGAGATAAGGTTTTCGTAGAAGAAACCTTTAGAAGCGTTTCTCAACAAGTAGTGACAGTTGTCATAACACTATTGATTCAGTTACCAATAACAATTAATATTTTTTATAATTAAAATATTACTTTTTTTTTTTTGAAAACTTCCCTTGTTTTTGTCAATGGACTATTAAAACACTGGGAAATTTGCAAACAAAAAAACTATAATCATTAACTTACTATTCTGACTTGAAATATAATATTCTTTGTATTATATGTAATATTACCAAATTTGTCCTTATTGTCTCAATACCACCACCTGCCACACTACCGCCGGCCACCATCGACTCTGGTCATCACCGCCACCGGCCACCACCAACACCGGCCACCAACACCGGCCACCACCACCACCAACTCCACTCACCACCAACATCGGTAATCACCAACACCGGCCACCACCACCAATTCCGGCCACCACCGACTCCGGCCACCACCACCACCACCGGCCACCACCGACTCCGACCATTATCAACTCCGGCCACTACCACCGCCGGACACCACCAACACCGACCATCACTACCGTCGGCCGTCACCGATTCCGACCACCACCGACTCCGGCCACCACCACTGCCGGTCACCACCATCTCCAGCCTCTTCCACTCTATCAAATAGATCAATTTAGTCAATTTACTACCCTCTATTATTAGTTTCTACATTTTAAAAATGATAGTGTTAGTTTCTTAATTAGTTTATCAAAAACAATTCACCAAACATTATTGTCACATTTTGTTTTTCGAAAAGTAGCCAAACAAAAGTTTATTGTGAGCATGAGATGTTTATATGGTGTGTTTCAATTTTATAATATTGTAGCCAAACAAAAAACCATCTTATTATCTTACCCATAAAACCCCGGAAATTAATGGAGGTCTACACACCTAAATTTCGAAAAATAAATTTGCATTTTTAAGGCGCATATGAGATGTTTATGGCAAAAGTTCAATTTCAGAAGATAATAGCCAGACGAGAAACCGTGTTAGAGAATTTCCTCTTTATTTAACCAATGAGAACCCCGAACAATTAATACTGGTCTACAAAAGGCTCCTAGTTTTTTTATTAACTCGTACTTTTAAATGCTTAGACGAGATATTTATGGCAACTCAAATCTCATCGTATCATTTTGTAAAGAGTAACTATGCTATGTAAAGTTACCCCTAAAAAGCTAGGTCCAGCGTCCACAGAAGTTCTCTGAATTTTATTTAATGATTTGATTTCTTTTGATTTGTAAAATTATTTGAAAATGTGATGTTATCGTTCTTAATTGTATTTAATATTACATGTGGTGAACCTATAAGTAATATATAAACGAGAGTACGAGGAAACATTTCCCTTGCAATTTGTTTTGAAAAGTTTCTTACAAAATGGCATTTTGGTTAAGTTTGATATTTTTCTGCTTTTGCACATTTGCATCCTCAACTCCACCGGATGATCCGGTCAAGTGTGAGTCAGGAAACAACATGTGCACTGTGACGAACTCGTACGGAGCCTTCCCCGACCGTTCTATATGTGAAGCGGCAAAGGTGGAGTACCCCAAGACCGAGGCTGAGTTAGTCTCTATAGTGGCTGCAGCCACTAGAGCCGGCCAAAAAGTGCGGGTTGTGACTCGGTACGTTCACAGCATCCCAAAGCTCGTTTGTACTGATGGAAAGGACGGTGTTCTCATAAGCACCAAGTTTTTAAACAACGTGGTGGGAACCAATCCCGAAGCCAAGACTTTGACAGTTGAGAGCGGTGTGACGTTAAGGCAGCTTATCGGAGAAGCGGCTGAATTGGAGCTGGCTTTGCCACACGCACCATATTGGTGGGGACTCACGGTTGGAGGATTGATGGGGACAGGTGCTCATGGAAGTTCGTTGTGGGGTAAAGGAAGTGCGGTTCATGATTATGTGAGTGAGATAAGAATGGTGAGTCCCGGTTTGGCTTCTGATGGGTATGTTAAGGTTCGGGTTCTTAGCGAGACAATAGATCCTGATGAATTTCGTGCAGCCAAAGTTTCTCTAGGCGTTCTAGGTGTTATCTCTCAAGTAACTTTCCAGTTGCAACCAATGTTCAAGAGATCGTTAACCTTTGTTATGCAAAACGATTCGGATTTCGGAGATCAAGCCGTGACTTTCGGGGAAAAACATGAGTTTGCAGATTTCTTATGGTTACCAAGCCAAGGCAAAGTGGTGTATCGAATGGACGACCGAGTTCCGGTCAACACTTCAGGCAATGGCTTGTTCGACTTTTTCCCATTCCGTCCACAACTCTCTGTAGCGTTAGCCATCATTAGATCCTTAGGTAAATTTATTCTTTGTTTCTCAAGATAACTAATACAAAATATATTTGATCATTTGCATAGTTTTTTTGGTAAAAAATATTTGATTTGCATAGTTATAATGTTTCTTATAAACAACTGCTTCATGATATGAAGAGGAGAGTGAAGAGTCATCCGGAGATGCAAACGACAAGTGTGCGAGAGCAGAGCAAATAACGTCGTTTTTGTTTTCCATCTCCTACGGTGTGACTAACAATGGTAAAAATATTCGTTCACTTACTTATGCATCTTTCTATTGTTTCCATATGTATGAGACTTTACAACTTTCTATCACATATTCATTTGTAATTTCCACGGGCAGGTATGGAATTCACAGGCTATCCGGTGATCGGAAAGCAAAACCATATGATGTCGTCGGGTACATGTCTAGACAGCCATCAGGACGGACTGATCACGTCTTGTCCTTGGGATCCACGGATAAAAGGCCAATTCTTTCACCAAACAGCATTCAGTATCCCTCTCACACGTGTCAAAGGTTTCATCAACGACATCAAAGCACTCGTAAAGATTGAACCGAAATCTCTCTGCGCCCTTGAACGCAGCAATGGTATCCTCATCCGTTATGTGACATCCTCTCCTGCTTTTCTTGGGAAAGAAGAAAAAGCTTTAGATTTTGACCTAACTTACTACCGAAGCAAAGATGATCCCTTAGCACCACGTCTCTACGAGGATTTCATCGAAGAGATCGAACAAATGGCGATATTTAAATACAATGCATTGCCACATTGGGGGAAGAATAGGAACCTAGCGTTTGATGGCGTGATTAGAAAGTACAAGAACGCAAACACGTTTTTGAAAGTAAAAGAGAGATTTGATCCTTTAGGGTTGTTTTCGACGGAATGGACCAACCAAATTCTAGGTTTAAAAGGAAACGTGACGATTGTGAAAGAAGGATGTGCCTTGGAAGGACTTTGTGTTTGTTCGGATGATGCTCATTGTGCTCCCAAGAAAGGTTATTTGTGTCGACCAGGTAAAGTTTATACAAAGGCTAGAGTTTGTACTCATGTAAAATCAGTAAATGGCTATGACGATCATACCAAATTTAATTTGATGTTTAATCGTATATGAGAAAAGTGAAAACAGAACATTTTACAGAACAACGTCTTTTGTTCATTATGACAAGCTTAACAAGTTTTATGGTCGGTCACACGGGCCTTTGTTGTTGGGCTTTAGCCGGTTTATTTGGTTCAATTCGGTTTACATGGTTAGTCCTCGAATAAAATAATTTCGGTTTAAGATTTGTTACGGCTCCTCCGTCAATGTATCGTCGTTGATCCCAAATTTCTTCTGAACAATTTCGATTTTGAATTCGCGCTGAGTGATGAACGGCGCTTCTCCGGCTCATTCATTGGTTTCGACGACCGCCGTAGCTGGTGGAGGTGGAAGCAGTGGCGCCGCCGCTGGTCTAGACGATTTCCATTTTCCACCGGATATTCCCTCAATGCAAGAGCGAAAAGACGAAGCTATGCGTGGTCAGTTCTTACTCTTTTCCCTTTTCGTTTCATGATTTCGAATCTTAGGGTTTCAAATTAGAGGTTTTCTATAAGATTCGGTAATCAAATTTCTCAGTGATCAGAGATTTGAGTATCACATCTCCAAATTTAGGGTTTTTGATACTATCTGAAAATCCCAATTTTGTTTCCCTGAGTTTTTTTTATTTGGTTGATTGATTTGTTGATTTAACAGTAACTTCTTTAGATAATTAGTATTGCTAATTAATTACTAATAAATGATTAAGGACATGAGTAGATTAAGAAAAAGCTTGCTTCAGTTTCAAGTGTTTGTTTGAGATATGTTATGTAATAGGTTTGGTTTTTGTTTTGATGGTGTAGTTTTGAAAGCTGATTTGATGACTGAACTTGACAAAGAGGTTAAGTCTTTGGAAGAAGATAGTTGGATGTTCGAAGGTCCTCGTTCTCGAATCCATCTTATATCCAGAAGAGGTTAGTTTTCTTCTTCTTCAATCCTATTTTTCTGTATGTCACAAAGCTGTTTTCATGTGTACGTTTATATCAATCTTGAATAAGTTTTAACAGCAGTAATGATCCCAATGGTTCAAAATTTCATGTATTTGCCATTCTCTAGATTAGGCAAGTCGGTATGGTGAGAACATTTGATCGAATCTGCGGGTTTGTGTGTGTGTTTTCGGTGTTTCGTCATCACTAAGACACTCTACTGAAGTATATTTGTTTCTGATTAGGTAATTTTCTAAAGAAAGGAGGTGAAGTGAAGCTATGGTGAAATTAAGCTTTGTTCAGCTTCCTAGATGATCGGATTCATTCAAGTAAGAAATATCAGAAATGGTCGTATACGCTTTGTTTCGTGTTCTTCACAAATGTCACTAAAACGTTAACTTTATATTTTCCCATTGTAAGGGACAAAATAGTATTTCTATGGTGTTAATATACAAGTGAGGAAATCATTATTCGGCTAATGAGTCTATTACTCGAAAATGAAATTTCAATATTCTCAAGAATATAGATAATCAACTTTCATCAAAGACAATTTTTAAGTTTGAATAATTAATTTAAAATCCAGATATTTTTCTTGATTTTTTGTCTAACTTGGTACTTTTTATTAGTTCCTTTAAAAAAATTAGGTTATTATCATCTTCCCAAAACAAAGATTCTACTATATGTACGGAAAAAGAAGTACCAAAAGGTCATTATTAAATCCCAAAACTTGTTTACCTATTTTTATCAGGAATCAATTGATCACCACTACCTAAAAACCACAAATTGCTTAAGTTTGTTAACACTGATTGACAAGTGTCATACAAGTAATCCCATTTGCCACGTGTCATGTCCTTTTTATGTAACCTAGGACTTGAAAACCACAAGTGCAAGCAAATAACCTAGATGACACTTGTTAGAGAACGACGTCACCAAGAACCTCTCACACTCTCTATTCCACCACTTATTTACCACGGCACCGCCTTCTCCGTGGCATCTTCTTCATCGTCAAGCCCTGAAACATCGCCGATTCAAACCTTAAACGATCTCGAGAAACTCTCCGTTTTAGGACAAGGAAGCGGTGGGACAGTCTACAAAACCCGTCACCGGAGAACCAAAACGCTTTACGCCTTAAAAGTCCTCCGGCCAAATCTCAACACCACGGTCACCGTCGAAGCCGACATCCTCAAGCGAATCGAATCGAGTTTTATCATTAAATGCTATGCCGTTTTTGTTAGTTTATACGATCTCTGTTTCGTGATGGAGCTTATGGAGAAAGGATCTCTCCATGACGCGTTACTTGCTCAACAAGTTTTCTCCGAGCCAATGGTATCGAGTCTCGCTAACAGAATCCTCCAAGGGTTACGTTATCTGCAAAAAATGGGAATAGTTCATGGAGACATAAAGCCTTCAAATCTCCTTATTAATAAGAAAGGAGAGGTCAAGATTGCGGATTTTGGAGCAAGTAGGATAGTAGCCGGAGGAGACTATGGATCGAATGGGACATGTGCTTATATGAGTCCTGAACGTGTAGATCTAGAGAAATGGGGTTTTGGAGGAGAAGTTGGATTTGCAGGAGATGTGTGGTCATTAGGAGTTGTGGTTCTTGAGTGTTACATTGGAAGATATCCATTGACCAAAGTTGGGGATAAACCGGATTGGGCGACATTATTTTGTGCAATTTGCTGCAATGAGAAGGTGGATATTCCAGTGAGTTGTTCGTTGGAGTTTAGAGATTTTGTTGGGAGATGTTTGGAGAAGGATTGGAGGAAGAGAGACACTGTGGAAGAGCTTCTTCGTCATTCTTTTGTGAAAAACAGATAGCATTAGTCTCGGTTTGGTTTTCAGGGTTGAGAAAAGCAAGTCATAAACTAAGGAACCGAACTTTAGTTTCAGTTTGATCCGGTTTAATTTGAATTTTTGGGTTCGGTTTTCCTTTGAAATTCTTTGGTTCGGTTTAGTTTGAACTTTTTGGTTTGATTCGAGTTCAGTTTTGAAATTTTTATTACTTTTGACTAGGCTTAAAAATTTAATAACTTTTTTAAAAATACTTGATTTATTTTTTCTTACAAATTTTCTGTTTACAGTAAAACCTATATAAATTAATAATATTGGGACAAAAAAAATTTATTACTTTGAAAGGTATTAATTAATAAAATTGTATAAATTTTGTTAATTCTAACAAAAAATTTGATATAAAAAGTTTTTTTTTCTTTATAATCAATAGTATTTCTGAAACACAATTACAAGTAGAAAACAATTATTAAATTTAAAAAATAAAAATAGAAATTTGATGTTGTAAAATATTAGAATTCAACACTACAAAAAATTAATAAAAACTGAAGAAAAACATAACTAGTCATTTTTTACATATGATATTTATAATATTATATATAGATATATATTGGTAAATTTATACAATTATTAATTTATATTATTGATGAGACCATTTATTTATATAAGATTTTCATAAAAAAAATATTATTTTACTAATTTATCCGAGTTGTATCAATTTTTACATTGGTTTCAAATCGGGACCGAAATAATTTACTAATTTATAAAGATTATTAATTTATTGAATATTAATTTATAGAGGTTTTACGGTATTTGAAATAGTTCGGTTTAGTTTACACTAAACATAGACTCGGTTCAATATGTTTTGTATGAAATTTTTGGTATTGTGAAGTTATGAATTTTAGTTTAGTTTGGATTTATTCGGCATTCATGAAGGATTAATAATGTCAAAAAAAGAGAACAGATGAATAGTTATGTTGACTTAATAAGTTCGCATTGCTCTTCTTCAAGCAAAATAAGCGAAAAGTTCAAACAAGAGACTGAAACATGACACAGATTCTCATATTGATAGAGAATTTGTGTAAAATTGAGAGTTGTATGAAGCAGTAATGTTAAACCACTTTGATACAAGAAAGAAGAAATAAAAGATCAGCGTATGAAAAATGAATATGCTGCTCTCAGGGACTGTGTTACCTCAAAAGACTTTAAAAACTCCCAAAATCAAGGATTTTGCCTGAGTGAAATAAACATAATATAAATAACTAAGCAATTAAACTTGAATAGTTAGAGTTTGATAGACAACTACTAAAGTTGATCTTTAGTTACCTTGAGAGATCTAAGGTTTCAGGAGAGAGGAGACCCATCTGTTGAGTCAGATTATCCATATGCTTAGTTTTGTCCCATCCATTTTGTTCCTGCTCTGTTTCATTGTCCACTGGTGTTGAATCCATATTATCTGGAACCGGGCTTGACATGAGTAAGCGTTCGAGTAAACCGTAATCAACAGGGTCTATATCAGAATCCATTGGAAAGTCGTCAATGTCGAAGGACAAAGAATCATCGATCAACAGATCTGGATCTAGTAATGGACTAGAACCTCCCAGGTTTGGTTCCATGAAACTCTCTGGAGGCTTCTCTGAATTATTTTCCGGTAGCATATGAGTGAAGTCGGGAAGAGTTAGATCATCAGGTGAAGGAATACAGTTCTCGGTTGCTTCTGATGCTGCCGAAACATTTTCAGGAGTTGTTTCAATTGGTGATGATGACTGTATCTCAGAAGCTGTAGGCATTTCCTTAAGAGTTATACCCGATACTTGGTTTGATGAAGTCTCCATCTCTGTTCCCTCGGTAGTAGACGTACCATTACCTAGAAGGAAACCATCATCGCCGGTTTTGTAAGGTTCCATCTTCATAAGCTGTTTAAACATTGCTTTGGCTTGCTCGTGCATTGGAGGTTGATACTTCACTATCTGTCCATCAGGAGTAGCAGAATCATTATTACGGACAATGCCGTCTCGCTTGAATCTCCGCTTCTTACTGGTATCACTGATGCGCCTATTACTCTCGTTTTGCTGATTCTGCTGCTGTAAGAATTGAGATAGAAAATGAGGGCTTTGTACTGCCTTTGCAAGGAATGACATTAATTGTTGTTGCCGATTCTCCATGCCCTGGAGACGCTGAACCATCGTTTGAAGTTGGTTATCAGTGGACTGTTGCTGCTGTCTTAATCTGACGAGTTCTTGCATAAGGACGTTCTTATCTCTTTTAAGCCTTTCAACTTCTTCTTCGAGACCAAATTTGCCAACTTCAACACATGCGCTAACAGATGAGTTCTGTCCATTCGAGTGCTGAGATCGCTGATGTCCCTGTCCCTGTCCATGGGCAGGTTTTCGCCTAGTTATTGATTGTAGCAAGTGCTTCTGACCTCTTAAAAAACCTTCATTCGCAAATTCCCATCTATCTGGGTCAACCTTCCTGAAACCCTGTATCAAGAAAAGACACGCAAAATGGAATGAAAATGGATTCCACCAAGACCAATGAGAAAGAATTCATCCGACAGCTTTAGAAGTGCAAATCTAAAACCTTCAACACATAGTCTTTTAACTGCCAACTATCCACAGATTGAAACAGCCATATACAGGACGTAACTGATCAGTTGGCACATGCATCAAGAGCAATTTTAATTCAGAAGTCAAGTAAATGACCAATCATGGTCAATTTAATATATGAATCATGAAAACTACTTTATTTATGTTCCTATTATGGGTCTTACCTACCACCCAAACCGAGGAAAAACCAAAATATCTAATAGGGATAACTGAAAACTAAGAGGGTGAAAAGTATCTATGATCTACCAGTGTAATCTTTATGTCAAAGTCTGCATGGTATAAACTCATAAAGATTGAATTTTGCTTCAAATAGTGCCCAACATGTAAGACATCATGTACCACACAGACAGTAACTAAGGAATAACTGGCAAACAAGAACTGTCAGCAGAAAATTCAAGCTCCTTTAAGTGCATTCACCATCTTGCAGCATCACGAGCATCCTGCTCTAAATATTATGCAGTACAAGCTCCATTCACCATGACCTTTAGAGCAAAGCTTATATAGTTATCTACTTATATACACAATAAAATCTCCATCCAGCCTATATGAATAAAAAGTATTTAATCTAAGTGCAACCGTACAGAGCAAACCTATGGTTCCCGTAACTGACATGCCAGATAAAGATTTAAAGTCACACTAATAACAATATAGATATTCCAACACTAAACACCCATATATCTACTTAAGATCTAGTTTCTATTCCAGGCACTCCTGATCACATTGGCCTTTTAAGGTTTTCAAAGACGTGAGATATCTCCACTAAACCTTGACTCATCTACAACAAAATGATAGATTAGTAAAACAGAAAGTTGATAACCTTGCACTCAGGTCATGATCAACATGAGACTTGCTCTCTTATTCCAAATTTCTTCTTTCTTCTCCTTTATAATGAATGCTGAGAAAATTCAGGAAGGTTTATTACTATCTTACGACTATTACTAAACCTGATTACAGAGAGTCAAACAGACAACAAAGACAAAAAAAAAAGGGTATACATCTCTATTCTCATCCCCCTAAGTTTGTATGTACAGTCAGCTTCATCAACGCTCTCACATATCTATCATTTCAAAGCCGTGAGGTTCTAAACTAAACAATCACAAGATATCAAGTATTGCAAATAAAGTAGTCTCTAAAAAGCATACTCATGAAACTAACTATCGATTCTAATGGATACAAAACTCCTCTGCTCAGAAACATAAAGCAACCATGGGAACAACATTAATGGAACAAAATCCATAAAATCGAGAAATGATGAAGTAAAAAAAAAAGGCGAAGGGAAAGGGAAGAAGATTACATAGGTATTAAGCTGTCTAACGAAGCTGGAGAAATTATTATGCTTAAAGTTCTTAGGAAGAAGATCGCGAGCGAACTCCGGTGGTTTCCAAACGATAAAACTGTTGTTATTAGCACTCCAAGAGACAATCGAATCTGTATTGTGATCATCAACCATATCATAGGTCTTGCTCAGAAACGGAGGAGGCGCGTTTGAACTTAGAATCGCCGCAGGCTGAGGTTGAGGAGATGGCTTAGTCTCCATTGAATCTCCTCCGCCGTCGCTTGTGGTTACTTTGCTCACATCCATTCGGATTTTTGATTCCAAGTCAATATTTGGGAATTTTGAGAAAATTAGGGTTTTATATACGAAACTGGTGATTTTTACAATAGGTGAGAGAGAGAGATAACTTTTGATTGAAGATCTAGAGAATTCTCAGAGAACATTCACGAGAGATATGGGCGGAGAGAGATATAGATCAGAAGAGAGATTTTGAAATCGATGGAGAGGACGAAAGAGAGACGACGGGAGACTCATGAACACTTACGAAATTACGGAATTAGACATTTCGCTTTTTCTCTTAAAAGCGGATGATTTATTACGTGTCACTATATTATTCGCTATTACGCTCTGTTTTTTCTTTTTGGGCTGACTAGCCTGACACGAGTATCGATTTTAATTCGTTAAAATAATAAATTGAAATTTTATTTTGTCTTACAATCTTTTCAAATTCCATCAGAGATTTATGTATTAGTAACTAACAAAGTTTTTTCAAATCTTTTAAAAATAATAATAATTAAATCTACAAACTATTTTGAATAATAATAAAAGTAGATTTTTAAATCATTAGTTTAATAACACTAAATTTTATTAAAAAATTTTAACTTCATAATTAAATAATATATGATTTGTAAATTTTACACAAATCACTTAAAATACTATATTAAATACATCGTCTAAAAAATAAAGTCATGGTTTTATTTCCTCTATGTGGATCTCTACTTTCATATCTGTATTTTATTTCAATTCATATTTAGATTTTGTACTTTATTTATGAGTTCTTTAGTTATGAGGTTGAGAAGTTTTTGTTTAGTTTTAATGTTTTCCTTTATTCTAGGTTTTTTCCATTTGTATCTATTTTTGTTTACGGAAAATATGTTTGTTTGTCGGTTTAGCTTATAGAAATGTATTTTTTTTTGCCGGCATATGTATTGTAATAGGAAAACGGTCTATTTTCCCATGATAACTATGACATCATGCCAGATAGAGCCCGAACAATGACCACAATCCAGATGTCCACGAAAAGATACTTCTCGATCTATATCTCCCAAAATCGATAGTTTCATCTATTTCCCCATATATTTGGGTTTAATCGGTTTGCTGACCAGACCCTATAAAATCCACTCAAACCGATACCAAACCACTTTATATGTCAAACCTTCTTAAAAAAAAATAAAAAAAATAAAAAAAAACAAAATTGTTGTCGGTCAAACGGTCTATTTCTCCATGATAACTATGACATCATGCCAGATAGAGCCCTAAGTATGACCACAATCCAGATGTCCCCGAAAAGATACTTCTCGATTTATATTTCCCAAAATCGATAGTTTTCATCTATTTCCCCATATATTTGGGTTTAATCGGTTTTCTGACCAAACCCGATAAAAATCCATTCAAACTGATACCAAATCACTTTATATGTCATACCT
>Ga0041059_1002982_pt1 | contig 12043 bp, 10 predicted proteins | sample AraColnosormetaG_FD_56232 | JGI IMG/M metagenome (GOLD analysis project Ga0041059, IMG submission 56232) | Arabidopsis roots microbial communities from North Carolina, USA - Col MF nosort | ecosystem: Host-associated > Plants > Roots > Unclassified | place: USA: North Carolina | collected... | reverse complement strand
ATGATATTAAATATTTTAGAAGTTTTATTTTAGTAATTAATCGTGTAGTTAAGGTAGAGAGATTTTGGAAAGATTGTTAAATGTCAAATATTTAATTAGAAAATTTTCTTTCTAATTATCAAAAACAATTATTAAATATCAGTGGCAGCCGATGTAAATAAATCTCAACTCCACAATTTATTTCACAAAATGGGTGCAAAAATGTATATATAGATGATAATAGTAAAATAACAGTGAATCCGTCGTGACATTACCTATTCATAACTTAAAAAGATTTTCTGTTAATCAGTGATTTTGTTTAAGCATCAAATCAAAAGACACATCAATTTGCTTAAATTATAATCGAGATAAAATTGGTGATAATGATATTGAATTATACTAATATAAAAGAAATTAATATAATCAATCATATTGGACGGCAGGTGGGACACTTCATAAGATTAATTTTAACAATTCACATGGACCACGTGCATTACTATGCTTTCGATCTTCTTTGTTTCCTTTCAAGATTTGATTCCTTTTAAGTTCTAGAAATAAGAATCTACAGAAATGTCATCTATACATCGTAAACATTATCTCGATAGTAAAAATTCAGCTTAGAAATGTAAATAATTGTTAATGCATCATTCGTATCAATATCGACGATTACAAAGACATAAGTCAGTGATTCAGTTAGGAATCTTACGATATTACCATGCTTCTCTCTATTCAAGAAATACCATCCTATTTGTAACAGATTTATTAATTCTTCTACATATATCTGAGCTTCACTCGTAAGCTCGATCACTCGTTTACATGTCTCATACCGAAGATAACAATTTATTAAATATTATACTACCTTTTTTTTTGCAGATTCAACTTTTTCAATATATAATATTACTTTTTCTAGATAAAGAAAACGGTATTAAATATGATCTGATTTCTAACTTTTATCATTTTAATTTGTCGACAACTTTTACCACTATTGGAAACTACAAAGGAATCCATTCGATTCTAAATCAAGGGTATTTACAAGTAGTTGCCTACTTGCCTTTAGTATCAGAAGTATAAAAAGGCTTCAAAATGTCTTGTTTCTTGCGCAAATATTTAAATCAAAGATTCTTGGTGCTTCGAGATGGTTTATGGAATAGTTTAGTTAGAGCATCTTCAACACATCCCTATTTTTGGCCTTAAACTTTATTTTTGTCTCTATTTTACTCCAATTCATCTCTATTTTCACCTCTATTATAGAATTCTCTATTTTTTTCTCTATATATAAAGACAAAAAATAGGGATCTCTATTTTTTCTCCTATTTTTCTTTATAACAAATAGAAATCTTTATTTTTGAATAACCATTGGAGTGAAAATAGAGATCCCTATTTTTTTCTATATTTAGAGAAAATAATAGAGACAACCATTAGAGATGGTCTTACACATTGTTTGTAATAAAATCTTGATACTCGATTAAAAAAAAAATTGTTATTAAGTTTGTTTATGTATCTGTTTTATTAGCTCATCATTCAGCTTTTTCTTCTTCTTTTTTATTTGCTCTATCGCAAAAACCTATTCACTAATAGATTTTAAAACAAAAGATTTCTCGAGACTAGCTCGACTCTCTAATGGAGATTGATGAGTGAACTCGTAAAGTACAGACTCAAATATTAAAATCATCAATTTCTTTTAGAATTTTGGGGACCATTTATTTTCTTTTATAATGATGGTTTTACTCTTAGTCCAATACTAACGACCACCAAATTAGTATATTTTTACTAAAAAATATTAATAAGGTTATATTTTAATAATCTTTTAAATAATTATTTTAAAACAATCTCCTTATTATTAAAAGGAAAGTACAAATTAAAAAATAGACAAATTTGGCTTCAATTTCAATTTTAATTTTGGATTTTGTACATAGACATTAAAGGTAACTAGGATTTAACCCGCGGTTTACCGCGGGCAATCGGTTTATTTAGTTCTTATACTAAATATTGAAATAAATAATATAAATTTTTTAATCAAACATAACTAAATAATAATTAGGATTTTTTTATTGTTATTTAATGATAAGAGGAATGTGTTTAAATTTTTTTTGGTTGTTATTTACTTATTTTTGTTGAACAGTTTAGATTGAAGAGAATTAATTTTATTGAACGGTTTAGCTTGAATCGGATCATATAAAGTTTAAGAGATTGTTAAGACCAAATTACCTTTAATAATTTTGAATAGCAAAGAAGAAAATCCAAAATTGAAATCAAAATTGAGGCCAAATTAGACAAATTTTCAATTTGTACCTCCTTTTTAATAATAAGAGGATGATTTGGTCAACTCAATCTATTTAAGCTTATAGGATCCACGTTATTAATTTCGGGTGGGTTAAAAGTAATGATCTCTTAATCACGGATTCAAATACATAATCGGGTTTAGCATCCAAAGTAGACAATCTTAACCGTTCAACAATATCGATATCTCTACTTCATTTTGGTATCTAAATATGAGTATATTCCATCCCAAAAAGAACTATAATCACAAAAAATATTTCAAAAGCACTTATAATCGCAAAAAGAATTACACCACTTTTACTATTTTACATTTTTGTTACTACTTTACTTATATTTAAATTACATACACATTTACTAATTAATACACATATTTAAACACATTAAAACACATTATTCTAATCACTAAATAACAATCAACCAATAAAAATCTCAATCATTATTTATAAAAATTTAAAATAAAAGAAATATTTTATAAATTTACAATATAAAAATATAATCAAAATACTTAATTAAAAAACATATAAAACTGAGGCCCCCGGTAAACCGCGGGTTAAATCCTAGTTATTACAGTAAAAGAGATAACAATTTCTTTTCTAATTCGGATAAATTTTTCATTGTACCAGCATAAGTTTATGTATGTTTTCAAATAGAATTCTATAATTTTCACTGTTTAAAAATCGTGAGCCAATAGAAAACAAGATTCAATTGGTTTTTGGGTGAAGTTTAGTTTAAAATTTCAATCTCAATACCGTATTTGGAAGTATAAGACCTTTATGACACTTTCAATTTGGTAAATAGATAAATTCTGATACACAGATGTTGGGAGATAAGTTATGTTGACCAGTGTCTCACTAGGCTAATATATCTCATAATGAGGTTAAGGTCAAATTTGAGTCCATTGGAGAACTTCAGGAGTTGATATACATTTAAAAAGGTGGTTAGATAAAGAAGCACATTATTCATGCTGCGATTACAAAAAATAGGTGGTCCACACGTTTATGAGCTTCGTCAGCTAAACTTTTCCCATCAAAAAAAAAAATCATTTTTAGGTCAAAATCAAGCACTTTTTTATTTTTTTAAAGCAGAAATTTTAAAAAAAAACAGCAAATTTTCAAAATTATGAAGTTTCAAATTCACTAGTAAAATCAAATAAAAATAAAATAATTATGTAACACTTGAGATTAAATTCTTTTATCAATTTGATACTTTGCCATATCATTAAAAAAAAGAAAAAAAAAAGTGTATGGTAAGCAATGTGTTGTCGTCTACTGAGGGTACTATTACGGCGGCCCATAAAGAAAACGACTGCGAATTTGTTTTTATTGTTTTTGTGTTTATTTGATTTCCACTATGTTTATAGCACGTTGTGAAAACTATTTGATCCAATTCTATCTACTCCACACTTCTTAAAGATTTCGATTTTTTAAAAATAAATTTTATTTCTTTTGAGGTCTAGCAATTCAACCATCAAATATGATCTTAGGGGTGGGCGCAAGGCGAGTACTTGCTATTTTAGGGATATTTGTTACTCGACTTGCCTTGTATGAGTAATCAAAATAAGTACTTATATTTGGCTTGTTAAAAACGAGTACTTGCAATTTCAAGTACTTGCTAAAATATGATTGCCTTGCGAGCTACTTGCCTTGTCATGTTACTTGCTACTTGCGAGTTACTTACACTTACTTGCGAGTTATTACTTGTTATTTGCGAATTATTTACAAGTATTTACGAGTTATTACTTGCTACTTGCGAGTTACTTACAAGTTATTTGCAAGTATTTGAGAGTTACTTGCAAGTAACACTTTCGAATTACTTGAAATTACTTAATACTTTATTTATCATATTTTTTACCTGTTTAAAATTTACTTTACTTCTAATATAGTTTTTAAATGTGTCTAACACTAAAACAATACAATATATGTATATAAAATGGTAAAATAATAACGAGTAACGAGTCAAACGAGTCGAGTATTAGTTTTTTTTTCATTACTTGTTACTTGACTTGTACTTACAAGTATCTAAATTATACTACTTGTTACTTGCCTTGTTAACAACGAGTACTTGTTTTTTCAAGGCGAGTACGAGCCAAGTAGCGAGTATAGGACGAGTAACGAGTACTTGTGCCCAGCCCTATATGATCTATCATAATATTTATTCTATATAATTGTTGGAAGATACTTTTATAATTTTAAGATAACTAATCAATTAGAAAATTTTAGTTAACTCTTTTTATCAAAAAAAAAGGTTCCCCTGTGCATTTTTAATAAAACTTTTGATGTAGTATTAAGAAGAGTTGGGTTGGGTGCAGTGCAACTTTTTTGTTTTTTTCTTATATAACCGAAAAAATGATTATATGCGACCACCATAACATGCAAAAAAGTGCACACTGAAAATTTATATTGATGGCCTAAAAAGATTATTAAAAAGGAACAAAAAAATCTTGTGACTACCATAAAACCTTTGTCCTAGAGATGTGTCCATTTCCTGGTTTCGTCGTCATCAGCTAGTCAAGATCTTATCGTGTTCTACGTTTGGCCAAATATGTTTTCTACTTTATTATATTGAGATGTTTGCCTTGGTTTATCATTTTTCTTATTACCCAACTATTTTATTTTGAATAACTCTAAAAAGTCCTAAAACAGTCAAACCATTGCATATAATGAACAACATCAAATTAAATCATATAATTAACTTTTAAAAATTTATAATTCTTATAATTCTTTTCTTTACTTTACAAGTGTAAAAACATTTTCATCCAAACTTTCCTTTAATGTCTTATAAAAAAAGCACATGTTAATATCTCTTGAAAATGAATATGCTATGCAATGTTTGTTTCAAAATCGTAACTTTATGTTAGTTAACTTGTTAGCGATTAGATGGATTAGTCATTGTAAAAGTTTTCAGTATCTGTTTAGCTTTAGTGAAGTATAGAGAATTATACAAGATTTCAACGTTACGTTTCTATTACATGATTATCTTTTAAATACTATATATCTTGTAGAGGTATTTTATTCATCTTTATCACTTTTAGTTTTGCAACATTTCAGTTTCGAATTTTGGGTTGTTTTGATATGGTTTTCGTTTAAATTCGGGTTCTAACTTCATATACAAACGATTGTCAAATAATAGGAGCTTGGACATAATATATAGGTGTTAACTGTTAAGTTCGTAATTACTTTTGTTAGGATTTATTCAAACAAAATTTCAATACAATTTCGGTTGAGTTTCAGCAAATTTAAACTAGATGGACCATGGATACATCAATTTTTCTTTAAGAATGAATGATTCTAGGATTTTATGTCATTTTTGAAAACAACACCAAAGCTTTAAACAATAACAATAATAATTCATTTCTTAATAGGGTTCTCTTTACTATATTCGTCTATGTATTGTTTTCCTTTGATACATAGATTGCCGACAAAAAGAAATTGTTTTGAGGGTTTAACCGACTAACTGTAACAATTAGTTGCTAAACTGTATCATTGATTATCAAACCAAACGATCGTTGAACCAATCTACTGATTAGTGGATTAATAATAGAAAACCGTATTAGCCATCTAAAATTGTGTCAGTTTAGAATCGACTGACCGAACAACCTCTGCCGATTTTAGTAATAGAAAACCGTATTAGCCATCTCCAAAACCAGATTTATCATACTAGCATATAAATGAGTGCTACCTACCAACCAATTCACAAAACCTATAGGATACAAAAGTTGGTCCCAATTTTGGTAAAGAGAAAATACTCGTTTAAATTGTTTCCACACAATCTTATGCCCTACCCATTCTCAGGCTTTATTATGATAATGTCTTAACAGTAATCTTAAATCTTTAGATCACATATATAGTGCACGTGACGAAATTGTCATCCACATATGGTTGTGTCAGAAAAATTGGCCATTTTTATGTGTGACCTTTCACCTTTAGTGGTAGGTGCCCACTCCTCCCCCTACGTTGACACTTCTGTATGGAGAAATATCTAGTAGAAACAAACAATATCAAAATAAATGGTGGAAGAAAAAGAAACAAACCTTCTAATTATAATATTTTTATATCCTATATATATATATATATATATAAGATCAAGATGTGTATATGAAATACATATGTAGATCGTAGACTAGACACTTTGGTAGGGAACAAATTTATGATTTTATTGAGACACGTTTTTAAAGAACATCTTGTTTTTCTCTTTAAAAGGTTATAGGAAAAGAATAAAATAACTTGCAATTGAAAACTTATGTGGTCCAACTGAACGAAACAGCTTCTTCCCCTGCCAAAGTGATGCTTATTGGGCCCTAAAGTTTTTAAGACCTAAATGACGTAGTTAAGGCCCAAACCTATCAGATCTTGTGTCAAGCATCAAGAGGTGAAAGCAAACTAGCAAAGTTTCTCTTGGGATTTCATCTTGAGATGGATTCAACTCGTTCTTGCTGAATATCTTCTCATCATAGAGTGTTGCATGCACGGTCCTTCCTCCAAACTATTGCCCATCTATTGAGGATAAGAACATAAGGAATCGTTTGAGCACAGCAAGACGAGGATAAGACGAGAAATACAAAGGCGGGATTCAAATGTGGTTTGCTCAGAGACAACATATAGTTTGTTCTGAAAATGTTCTAAAAAGATTGCATTCTTATGTATAAACAGTTTTTTTTTTTTAATATAATTTAACATAATATTTTTAAAAAAAAGGATATTTTCCTAATCTTGTAGATATTACTAAATCTCTCTTATGTATATTTACCATTTGTATTAGGGCTTTGTATAAATACTCGACCTTGAGGTCTAAGGAATACAAGTCATTCATTCACATATTATTGAGTTTGACACCATCGAGACTGAGACCGAGAATTAACTCGCTAGGGTTAACACACATTTAGGGTTCTGTCAGGAGCCGCCATGAAACGCAAGGACGATGACCAGGAGGACAGATCATGTAGCAGCGCAAGTAAGTTAGATCCGATCCCTCTTGATCTAAAGATGGCTACAGTGCCTACCAAATCTCATATGAAGAAGAGTCACCAAAATAAACTCGAGGAAGATGAGAAAGAAGACACAAACCCTAGTAAGTTAGAGTTAGATTCGCTGCCTCTTGACCTAAAGATGGCGATACTGACTAGAATCCCTGCCAAGTCTCTTATGAAGTTGCGATGCGTGTCAAAGATGTGGTCTTCCATCATCCGAAGCCGAGGTTTCATTGATTCCTACTACGCTATCTCCTCGAAGCAATCACGGTTTATAGTCGGTTTGAGTAACGCTGCATTTAACGAGCCTGAGAAGCAGCTTACCTTCCTCTTCTCGTTTTCCCACGAAGACGGAGAGAAGTCTTCTTCTTCTTCTTTGGTACCCAACTTCGAGATGGCAGTTCCCTGCAGCTTAGCTGGCCTCTCACACTCTTTGGCTTCTTTCCATGGCATTCTCGCTGTTGAAGGTAAGGTGATGTGTAACCCTAACACGGAGCAATTCACTACGTTACCCGTTGGCACCATCTTTGTGGGGTACGATCCGATTGACGATCAATACAAAGCGCTCGGCTTTGATTTTGATAAGAGATGTCATGGTAATGCTATTGGTCACAAGGTTTGGACATTGGGAGGTGGTGAAGGAATGAGACAGATTAGAGGTGACCTTGCACCTTATAGACCGATACTACTACCAAATGTATGCATCAACGGTGTTATCTACTATGGTGCTCATACCTTATCCCAAACCAAAGATCCAGTTATTGTGTGTTTTGATGTTAGATCTGAGAAACTAAGTTTTATCACTGCACCTGCGGTTGTCCTCCAATCGGGGATGAAGTCTATACTCATAGACTACAAAGGGAAGCTAGCTTCTATTGTGAGAAACTCCTGTGGTGGTTGTATCAGCAGTTTTGTTTTTTGGATACTAGAAGACCCCAAGAAACATGAATGGTCTAGGCAAAGTTGTGATTTTCCCTACTCTCTGTGGGATTATGTTGGGAATGTCAGAATATGTTTCTTTGGCACCAACAAGGCTGGTGAGATCATTATTGCCCCAATGTTTTTGTCACGCGATGTTCGGTCCTTCTACATTTTCTACTATAATGTTGAAACAAAAACCATGAGAAGAGTTAGGCTCCGAGGAATTGGAAGCGATATAGAGTTTAGGCGCTCTTATGGATCCGAAAACAAGTTGTGTAATTGCCATGTCCGTATCGCACATCAACACGTTGAGAGTATTGCCTTTTTAAAGGATCATATAAATTTAAGAACTTGATTCCACTTATACTAATGTAAAAGAGCATTGGAAACTCTGTGTTTTTTATCATTACAACGCTTAGTTTGTTGTCTTTGTGGTTTCTTTTGTTTCAAGTGTGTGTTCCTCTCCTCAGTTCTTTATTTTGTTGTTTTATAATATCACGTATTGAAGAGCCACGGAAAACTGTTGAACTCACACCACTTTCACTCACAAACTCCATCTCTCACAACTCTGTTTCTTGTTCTTGATAAAGAGAAAAACACAAGAACACGTTTAAGAACTTTCATGTCTTTATTGATAGTAAACTTGGATACTTGGATATAATCCTTACACCACATATAAAATGAAAATGGAGGTATTACATACCTAGACTAGAGTAACCTTGGCAAAAAATAAAATAAAAAACAAGGTCAGAATACATGGAACTCATGAAAAAGATATTATCGGATCCAAAGAAGCATTTAGAGGTCTCCAAAGCTTCCTAGAGCGTCTTCCGGTGATTGTGTTGCGGATTTCTCGATAAATCATCTTAAAGAGAGTAGAAGGATGAATCCTTTGGTCGTTGTGTAACACATTGTTCCTTTGACGCCAAATTTGGTATGAAGATCCACCAATGTGGACTCCTTTGCCGAGTCGAATCTAGTGAGAAAGACACAACAAACCCAAGTAAGTTACATCAACGTCGAGAGTGTTGGCTTTCTTAAGGCTCCTATAATTTTAACTTGATTCCACGGATCATGTATGTAAGAGAGCTCTACCCTTTCATTACTTCTTAGTTTCAATATTTAATCAACTGTTTGATTTTCAACACCAATCAAGCTAGTTTCAATATGTAAGAGATGTATGTTTATTATGTTAGAAAGTATTGCTCGCTTGTCATCAACGTTTATGAGTCACACTTTCATTTTGTAGCACTTGGTAGGCTGATGCTAGTAAGGTACACATGAAGACTCAATAACCAGTTCCGTTCTTGTAGACAGCAGAATCCAACCATGAGAGTTATGGTGTGGTATTGCAAGTTGCCCATCGTTGCAATAGATCGTTTTCTTTTTATTTATTGTAATATTGGTTGGTTTTATGTGTAGTTTAATAGCTAGACATATTGAATTGAAACGGGAAAATACAACAAAATGAGAAGATTGATATTGTGACCAGGACAGAACAATGTTTGTACCTGTTCTTCTTCACCACTAACAAAATCAGATACAAGGAAGAGTCCTGGGATATTCAGTTCAGAATCAGCCAACACAAACATGGTTACATGGAGGTGGGATCGGACACAAAAAGAAAGTTTATGACATTGGTAACTCTTACCAACTTACAAGTTACAACACATACATAAAAGATCAAAACTTTGAGCCGTCAAGAACAGAAAGTTTATGACTTTGGTATTCCCCTTTCCCAGATGTACATTCTATGCCGTCAAGAAGCAACAATACCTCTCTAGGTGGCCAAAGCATTTCCAAGCAAGAGGTGATTCCTTTACCTTTAGACTTAAATATTTCTTTTAATCGAGTAGCATAGGGATCTCTTTGTTGGATTTTGCTGAGAATTCGGTGAGAAGAAACTAGAGGATATCTTGTAAATTGTATCTATGACCACTTTGATGTTTGCTCGATGCAAATCATTATTCTTTAGAAAAGGAATATAATTATGTTGTCAATGGAGTTTGTTTTTGTTCGTTGTTTGGGTTCCACGGTTTTACATTCCCAGTGTTTATATGATGCTTGGCCCCCTCAATAGATGTGCTTAGTGTTTAGTATATATTCCTTTTCTTAGGCCATGTTTATGTGTTGGTTTATTGTCTTATAGTCGGTGTGTTCATATTATCTTTGGTTTTGGTTCCTTTTGCAAACGGTTATTAGGTTTAGTATTTCTTCTTGTAGTCCATGTTTATGTGTTATTGTTGTGTTATTATCATCTTGTAAGTTGTAACATGCTCCCATTTGTTGATGTTTCTGATCTTTTAGGATTTTCTTGACTTGGACTTTGTTTGTGGTCACCTAACTTTCTAACTCACTTACTTTTTCAACAAATGTTAGAAAACAGGTTGGTCTTGTGTCAAAAAAGAAACTTATGATTCGGTGGTGTCTCTATTGGCAGGATTTGAACATGACACACACGAGCTCCTACTGAATAAAGGGAATGTTTAGTTGTGGATATAACAAGTATATTTACATAATTTTGGACACAATTTCAAACAGATGTACACATTTTTGTGTATATCTATGTATGACATATTTTTTTAGAATCGAAAATCAAATTAGAATTGTATAATGGGAACGGCAATATTGATTTTTTGGTGAACCAAAAAAAGGCAAAAATGGCAAATCCACAAGTTCAATAAGGAAATCGTATATCCAAAATATTTGGGCTACAAAGTGACATTTTGTATAATAATCCCATAGTTTTAGGATTACACTTTTTCTTATCAGGAGATCTCATATTGAAATCTAGATTAATCTGGAAAACATTTAAAATAGTGATCAAATATGATTAAATTTATGATATAAGAAATTATATTTTAGTCTTTCAACTAACATTGTGAATTTTTGAAATATAAGGCCATAAATTGCTTAGTTAATATATGATATCTCATCTAAGTGATCTTCAATTGCTAGGACGAGAGTACCACTTATATCTTTTGAAACTCCACACTTTTTCTACCTTTTAACCAAGCATTTTAATATATAATCAGTCTTTATTTTTAACTCGTATTTACTTAAATACTATACAACTGAAAATGACAAATTTATCGTGATGGGCTTCTTTTGGAGGAAACATAAGTAGCACGAATGTTGATAAGGAAAGGCCATTCGTGTGCCACTCTTTGTCGCCTCTCTTTTTATTTTTGTTTTCCTAACTATTCTTTATAAAATAGAATTTTTCTAAATTGGAAAAGAAATAGAATTTTCATAGTAATGCATTTTAGAATTTGGATCCTAATCTGATATTCAGAAAAAGGTTTTAAAACAAAAGTTTGGAAGGAAACAACAAACTCTAAAACTTGTCTTCCACGACTTAAGCAAATAAAATCTCAACATCTACTCTTTATGAACTCAATCCAACTGTCTTCGCTTTTAGATCTAGAAACCGAGTCACGAAGAGAGGTCTAATAAGTTTATAGTAGCTCTAAGCTATAACTCTAGGTAGTTTGTGTTACGGACAAAACCTATCTCAACGTTATGATATATAGAACAATTAGCAAAGTACATTAATGCTATAAAATCCTAGCAGAGCTAGGAAGAAAAACACCGTATTAATTGTTTTTGAATCCAACAACATTTACATTGACGAACAAATGAAGAAATTCAGGAAAAAAACCAATGCAACAATGAGTACTTCGTTTTGTGGCCGGTATTCCTTTGGCTCAACATTTACGATTAAGAAAACGTAACAAAATATATTCTACAAAAAGAAAAATTGAAAAATGAATGTACCAAGATTCAACTTTGGAAAAAAGACAAAGAAGATAAAGTTGATATTTATAAAGTGAAGAGCAAAGGGAAGAAGCGGTCGATCACTTGTTCTGTAGGGCTTCCATGCACATGCTATTGCCT
>Ga0041059_1002981_pt1 | contig 12049 bp, 8 predicted proteins | sample AraColnosormetaG_FD_56232 | JGI IMG/M metagenome (GOLD analysis project Ga0041059, IMG submission 56232) | Arabidopsis roots microbial communities from North Carolina, USA - Col MF nosort | ecosystem: Host-associated > Plants > Roots > Unclassified | place: USA: North Carolina | collected 2013-09-02 | reverse complement strand
TTTTTTTTTTTTTTTTTTAATACCCTAAAACTTTTTAATACCCTAAATCTTTTTAATTTAGGAAAAGAAAGAAAAAAGAACATACTAATTTCTATTGCATGCTTCTCTCCTACAAACGGACACTTCTTTATTGGTTTTGTTCCTATCATAAGCCTCTGTGTTCGTGTCTGCAACAGATCTGTCTCCTCTTTCATTTTTCTTTTTCTCTTTAGAAGAAACCGGAAAACAACAAAACCCTCTACCCGAAAGGGAGGTTTTTAAAGCACTGTGCCAAAAAGCCATCGTTTTCTCCAGAAACCCATCAGTTTCCTCTGAATCCTGCATGTGAAAGTTTGGTGAAGAAAGAGGAGAGAGATCTGTGATTTCCTTTAAAACGCTGCCGTTTCTCTCCTTTTTTTTGTTTCTCTTTCTCTTGATCTCTGTTGTTCTGTGGCTGATGATGTCACTAACAACGATGCCCACTTGCCTCCATCAATTTTTCAATCTCTCTCATCTTCTTTAATGTGATACAAGTTCTCATCTTCAGTGTATAAGAATCATAAATTTTGATCCTTTAGCTTCTCTGTTTCTTCTTCTTCTTCTTCTTCCCTTGTAACAGAGAGCTCGAAAGTTTTCATTTTTCTTTCTTTCCCCATCTGGGTTTTCAATTTCACTAATTTACTACTCCTGATTTGGGTTTTTTGAGATTTTGTGGACTTAAAGCTATTGCCATAGTTTGTCACACAAAATCACTTCAAATTTGGAAACTTTTTGCAAAAATGAGATACAATTCGATTTGGTACTTATGCAAGATTCCGAGGAGGAAAGAGATGATATTTTTCTGCTGAATTAATGACGACGACGACTACTACTACGACAAGGGTTGCTTCTTCTTCTTCAACACGGAACAATCGAATTCTGAAAGATGCAAATGGAGATATCGGTGAGCATCTTCGTAACCATATCCATTTAACGAATTGTATTCATTTGAAGAACAATATGCATAAGCAGAGTCCTGTTTTAACTGACCGTGCCTTAATGAGAGACCTCATTGTTCTCCAAAGGTCACGGTCTCTTAGAGATCCATCTGCGAGCCCTCCTGCTTGGAACACGCCTCCTTCTGTTGTGGATTTGCTTCCGAAGAAAGGAGATCTTGTGGAAGGAGGAAGAAGATCTGTTGATTTAAAGAAGTCTAGTCGTAGGTTGTCTGCTTTGAGTGGTTCTTCACCTGTTGTCAACTTTGGGACATCTAAAGTGACTCCTTCTGATGAGAGGTCTGGTCCTGTTAGTGGTGAAAGGGATAGTGGTAGGAGAGTTAAGAGAGAGGAATCTAGTAGAAAGAGTTATAGAATTGGGGATGATTATCAAAATGTTAATGAGGTTGTTTCTCATGGTTCGGGATCAAAAGCTAGTAGGAGGCTTAGTAGGGTTAATGATGCTATGGTTAAGACATTGTCTGATCAGTTAAATGAGGTTGTTGTTGGTGATAGTGATGATGTGGTTTCATCTAATGTTCGTCCACGGGTTAGGTATGGAGGAGGTGGTGGTGGTGGTAATACTCGGGGATGTGCGGGTGGAATGAGTCGGCCTAAAAGACGGAAGTTTAGAGGGACGAGGAGAGTTCGGGGTAAGAGTAGAGATACTGGTGGTGGTAAGAGTGAGATGTCTGTTGCTTCTAACACATTGCCTCAAGTTGAGAAGCATGATGGAGAAAAAGAGGGATTTGGGGAACAGAACATGACAAAGGCTTGTGGGATTCCATTTAATTGGTCAAGAATTCATCACCGAGGGAAAACTTTTCTTGATAAGGCGGGTAGGAGTTTGTCTTGTGGTATGTCTGATTCGAAAGGTGGTAGGAAAGGTGAAACTAATGAGAGAAATGGTTCTGATAAGATGATGATACAATCTGATGATGACTCAAGCTCTTTTATCGGCTCTGATGGTGAAGCACTTCCTTTACTAGTTGATAGTGGAGAGAATGATGGTTGGGTGCACGATTACTCGGGGGAGCTAGGTATTTTTGCAGACAGTCTGCTCAAGAACGATGAGGATTCTGACCTTGCTTCAGAAGGAAGGTCAGGGGAGAAAAAACACAAAAAGAAGAGCCATGTAAATGCTCGGCATCGACATCGGCAACAGCATCAGAGTCTTACTGAAAAATACACACCTAAAACATTCCGGGATCTTCTGGGGCAGAATCTGGTGGTACAAGCTCTTTCTAATGCAGTTGCTAGACGAAAGCTTGGACTTTTGTATGTCTTCCACGGTCCAAATGGAACCGGAAAGACCTCTTGCGCTAGGATATTTGCAAGGGCTTTGAACTGTCATTCCATGGAACAACCAAAGCCTTGTGGCACTTGCAGTTCTTGTGTTTCACATGATATGGGTAAAAGCTGGAACATTCGGGAAGTGGGTCCTGTTGGGAACTATGACTTTGAGAAAATAATGGATTTACTTGATGGTAATGTGATGGTTTCATCTCAGTCCCCTCGGGTGTTCATATTTGATGATTGTGATACTTTGTCATCTGATTGTTGGAATGCGTTGTCCAAAGTGGTGGATCGAGCAGCGCCACGTCATGTAGTCTTTATCCTCGTCTGTTCGAGTCTTGATGTTTTGCCTCATGTGATCATATCTAGGTGCCAGAAATTCTTTTTCCCGAAACTGAAGGACGCAGATATAGTTTACTCATTGCAATGGATTGCATCAAAGGAAGAGATTGAGATAGATAAAGATGCATTGAAGCTTATTGCTTCAAGATCAGATGGTTCATTAAGAGATGCTGAGATGACTCTTGAACAGCTGAGTTTGTTAGGACAGAGGATCTCTGTTCCTTTAGTTCAGGAACTGGTAAGCATTGTTCTGTCCCACCACCATATAAAACAATTGAAAGTATATTTTTTTGAAGATAATTTCGAATTGGTTTTAATTCTTTCAGGTTGGGCTTGTTTCTGATGAAAAATTAGTGGATCTTCTTGATTTAGCTTTATCTGCAGATACTGTAAATACTGTGAAGAATCTGAGAACAATAATGGAAACAAGTGTAGAACCATTGGCTTTAATGTCTCAGCTTGCAACGGTCATAACTGATATTCTTGCTGGTAGTTATGATTTCACTAAAGATCAGCATAAAAGAAAGTTTTTTCGACGACAACCATGTGAGTTTCGACATTTTCCAGCCTACCTAAATTTCAATAGCTTTGTTTTAGTCTTTTGTTCTAATCCAACTTTTGATTTGTTATAGTACCTAAAGAAGATATGGAGAAACTGAGACAGGCACTTAAGACGTTATCAGAGGCAGAGAAACAGCTGAGAGTATCAAACGATAAACTGACTTGGCTCACAGCCGCGTTGCTTCAATTGGCTCCTGATCAGAACTATCTGCTTCAACGTTCGTCCACTGCAGACACTGGAGGTAGAGAAAGCTCAGATCACCATCTGGATCCTTCTAGCGATGCAGCTGGTGGAAGAAGTTCTGGTTTGGACAGAAGAAGAGGTGATAGTAGAAAAAACCGACCCGCTGTTGAAGAAATTTGGTTAGAGGTTATTGAGAAGCTTCGAGTTAACGGTTTGAGAGAGTTTCTTTATAAAGAAGGAAGAATCGTCTCTCTTAATCTCGGATCAGGTAATGCATTTCGTATAGACAAATCTTGAATCTTTATTATGTTCAAAGTTTCTGTGAAGCCAACTTGTTTCTGGTGTTATGGCAGCTCCTACTGTGCATCTAATGTTCAGTTCTCCGTTAACCAAATCCACGGCTGAGAAATTCCGAAGCCATATTATGCAAGCGTTTGAGGCAGTTCTTGAGTCACCTGTCACAATAGAGATCAGATGCGAGACAAAAAAAGACCCGAGAAACAACGTGCATCATCATCATCATCACCCAACTGTGAAAGACAAAAGCCTGCCACAATCTTTAGCACTCATTGGCCATGATTACAACATCGATGGAAGTGGAAGAAGTGAGATAGTTGAAGTTACTGAATCTAATGGACAAAGACGACAACAACAGAAGCAACAGGAAGAGGAGAGGACAGAGCCAGTTGGTTCCTCTGCGTTAGCCCGAGCTAGAAGGAAACATTTGGAAGCAAGCCAGAGTCAGAACCAGAGCCAAAGCATTGTGAGAGGTAAGGTCTCGTTGGCTCATGTGATTCAGCAAGCTGACGGATGCTCACTCCAGAACGGTTGGTCTAAACGCAAGGCCGTGTCTATCGCCGAGAAGCTGGAACAAGAAAATCTGTAAGAATCTCTAACACTTAATCAAACATCATTTCAAAGATAGATAAAAGTAAAAATGTTGACTCTTTTTTTTCTTACAGGAGACTTGAACCAAGATCAAGAAGCTTGTTATGCTGGAAATCCTCAAGAGGCACACGTCGCAAGGTAACATCAAAACCCTCTTTATCTTCAGTGAAAATCAAAACTTTTTGGTTATGAGTAATTGAAAAGATGGAAACTTTGACATTATAGGCCACGAGGTTGAAGGTGAGAACAAGAAGGGCAAGACCACATACGTTACTTAAGCTCGTGTCGTGCGGCAAATGCCTGTCTACGAGATCTCCAACAAGATAAAGGCTTTAATTCTCTGATCGATCATACGCAGATTTTACTGTAGTTTCAATCAATGTAGCTTTTTTCTTTGCATTTTTTAATCTTTCTTACCACAAAATAAATGGATTAATTTAACTCTTCAAAACCATTCGTAAGAGAGATCTTTATTAATGTAGATGCATCAAGAACTGCGTTATGTAAACCACAGACGCTAACACACATGATTATTCGTAAGGACGATAAATGAAAGTTGTTCAACGAGGAGATGATATTTGATCAATATGGTTCAACGATCATCCTCCAATTGCTAAGAATGTTGTCGACATCATTCAAAAGGTTGAGCCATTTTTGCAAATCTTTAGTATTAGTCTCCTTCAATTATAACAGTAACAATTTCAAAATGGTCAGTGATATGGTTTAACTTAAAATGATTAAGTTAAAGCAAAAGAAAATCACCCGTCTATAAGTAAGTTTGCGAAGTTCCGGAACCGTGTGCTTGCGAAAATGATCGGCTGCATGAATATCTTTCAGCCTTTGTAGGTAGCCTTCGACAATCTTCTCCATAAGTTGAGGTTGACCTCTCACAAAATCATTGCATGCAAATTGCATTACTTGTCCATGCTCAAATTTTCTAAAGCCCTATACGGTACGTTAGGTACACCAACATATAGCAACATTACAACATCACAAAATATTTTATACTTATTCTTGGCCAAAGAATCTACAAAACTTACAAATTTAAAAACGAATACATTTGAACTCGATCGAGATGTGAATAAAATGATCGTTATTTTCCATTGATCAATATCTAGAAAATATACTATGAAGTTATAGTTTTAATTTAACAGTAGCAATGACAAATTTTTCTTTTACAGAAGCCACCTCTCGTACAGCCTTGAAGACACCACTTGTTACAACTTTTATTAGTACATATTCCAAATTCGGGGTGATCGTTGCAACACAATGAATCTCCTTTGTTGGAAGACAAAATTGAATCTTCATTCATCACTTTTGTGGCTTCAATATCTGCAAAATAACATAGACATACATGCGTATAATCATATATACCACATATTCAAGATTTTGGTTTTAAAGAATAGTAATCGAAATGAAAAAAAAAAATGCTCAATACGGTGTTGATCTAATGAGACTAACCTGCAAGTAAAACGGAGAGAGCGAGGAAAGCGAAGAAAACAAATCTTGGATGGACCATTTTTTTTTTTCTAACGTACTAACTCTATAATTATTGTTTATTATATTACTTATGAGAAATGTAGACTTGTTAAGTTTGATATATATATAGGGTTTTTAATTGTTTGCTACTAAAGTTTTTTTCCGTTAATTTTCTTGCTAATAAAGGTAGGCATTGAATTCTATATTGAAGGCATATCAACAATTTTCTTAGTATCAGCAAGGAAATGATATGGTACTCAAAATAACATTGCAATTTGCAATGATGATGATACAATTGGTACATTTGTAGAAACAATTGAATTCATGTAAACAAAAATCCAGTAAACTACAAAACAGTTCAACGTTTTGTATCAGAAAATCACTTGAATGGATCCGATCGCAAGTCAATGATTTTTAATGATTAGTTTCCTTAGATTTATAAAGTTAACAAACATAAGTAATGCATGATTGGCTCATTGAAAACATGCATGATTTAAAAAGATTATGAAAGATTCTTAATCCAATTTATTTCAAAGGAAACAAATCTTGAATAAGCCATCTTTTTAACACTCTACGTAGTGTTTTATTAGTATCGTTATTTGACATAAGAACTGTAGAATTGTTTACGAATGAGTTTTTTTTGTTTGCTAATAAAGTTATTAAATTATATTGAACGTAAATATTAAACACTTTTTTTTTGTAACATCGATTATATTCCTAATATTGTTCTTGAACTACTATTTTAGTATCAATAAGATGATGATATGTTATTCATGGAAACATGCATTGCTGAATGATATTATTGGAGTACAATGGTAAACGAAAATCGAGTCAACTAAAACAGTCCAAAGGTGACTTGATGTCGTTCAAAATCTTAAAAGTTTGAAAGAAACCAATCAAAGAAATATGAAAAAAAATAATGTTTTCATCTATCAAACAAATTAGAATAATGTTTTCAAATAATTATTACATAAAATTATAATTACATCATGCACTCTTCTTTATCAATAAAAACATAACGGGGTCCGTATCGTCCCTATCACCAAGTTTGAAGTAGCAGTGATATAATAACGTCTTGTCCCATTTGATAATATGACTAATAGACAGTCTCCAAAAAAAATCTTAAAAGATAATTATAATTACATTTTTTGTATTTATCTTTTGGGTGAGAAAAAATAATAAATACAGGATGGGGTATTATTCTTTTATTCCTTTTCACATTGGAGAGTAGAAGGGACTGAAATTGGTGAATGCTTCAATGCAAAGTCTTGACAATATAAGTGACACAAAAAACAAATGTAAATACACTAAAAAAAGCTTCTATATCCCCATTTTAATGTGTATTAATATTATACATCTATATAGAATAAAGAAGAAAAAAGAAAAACCATGAACAAGTTGGTGGGGGTGACACAAACCATACCTCAAGGTAGGTGATATATCCATATGGAGAGATTTTTAGCTGTTCTTTTAAAGTTAGGACCACTTCTTCCTCAAAACTTCACAAAAATCTCTAACTTTGAGATAACACTAAATCCATCAACTTTACCTTCTTCATGATTAAGAAAAAAACATACATCTCTCAGTCTAGGACCATAGAGACCAGGACCGGGACCAATCATGTTGTTGTGTTGGATGAAACTCGGGTTTCGAGGTTAATTCTGTACAGATTTTGCTACATGACTAGGGGTGTAATCATGTAACCTTTGCAAAGGCACTAGATTCCATGATCTAAGAACTCAATGTTATTACGGTATTAAGACAGCTACTAGAAAACTAAAAGATGGGAGGATTCTTGTGGTTCTTGGGTTGGTCACGTTACTCCGAAAGAAGAGAAAGGGAGAGAGAGAGCCAAAGTCTTTGTCATCAATGAAGTTTGGTTTTTGATTGATAAAATTGGTCCCCCACTTTGGTATAAATTCCAGAACATACCCAGAGATAACAGAACCAATAAAAGAAAAAGTTATTTAGGCAAAAAGTGGTCACAGGATTCTTCAGGCGGGTTTGGTTCTTTTTTTCAAACTACAACTAGCTTTTACCCGTTAAGACAACATCTTCATCTCCCTCCTATTAAACACAACGACCTAACCATATTACAGCAGTAAGCTCTAGATACATATCCCTTCATTTTTTATACATCTTTTCATAGTCTAGCCTAAGAAACCCGGTAAACTAAGAAAGCACAAAACTTCTTCAGATTCTTGGAATGATGAGATGGGGAAGAAAGAAACCTGTTTCTTCTTCTTCTTCTTCCGGGTTGTCTCGTGCTCTTCCTGTTTCTTGGTTTTCAAAGTTAAGTGGTTCTTCTGACTTGAAACCTGCAAAAGAGAAGAAGCAAGATGAAAAAGCTAGCCAGAACATATCTGTAAAAACTTCCTTGAGTTCTACTACACGTCGAAGTGATATTCATGAGAACAGCAAAAGGTTTCAAAGAGTATCAGTAGAAAAGGAGAACTCTGCAACAAGATCAGCAGATAAAGAGTCGAATGAGAAGTTTGAAGAGATAATGAGCAGTGTGAGGAAGAAAGTAAGAGATTTCCAAAAAGAGACATGTGGTTTTCTGGAAGTGGAGGCAATGGATAGAGACAACGGAACTGTGATCCTGACGCCAAGAATTCAGGTGAACAGAGATAAACAGAGATGTGAGAGACGTGACCAAAGGCTTCTTGAACAAAAGCCAAAGAGATCAGAACAAGACGCGGGGGTCAAGGTGAAAAAACCAGCTAGAAGGACAGGTACAGGAGGTTACAGTAGAGAAGATTCCGTGATTCTTGGTCATACCATAACAAAACCGGCTCATCAGTGGGAAAAGCTCAAGGAAGTCAAACTAAGAGAAGTGAAGCTGAAGGCTGACCAACAGAGGAAATCTCTGTACCTAAAAAGGGAGCTAAACAGAATAGGAACAAAAGAAAACAACAAAGTTAGAGTTTTTTCACCAAGAGCATCTGAAAAATGCAGAGTTAAAGCTATTGAAGACTTGAAAAAGGCCAAACAGAGAGCACGGGAGCACGAGCTTCTGATAGAAACAGCAGATGGAGGAATGGAGAACGAAAGCTTTGCAGTAGTGAAATGCTCAAGTGATCCTCAGAAGGATTTTAGAGATTCAATGATTGAGATGATTATGGAGAATGGTATCAACCATCCAGAAGAACTCAAAGAGCTTCTGGTTTGTTATCTCAGACTCAATACAGATGAATATCATGACATGATCATCAGTGTGTTCCAGCAGGTGCATAATGATTTTAATTTTCATTAATTTTGGTGTAGAATAGTAACATATAGATTCATCAGTATGATTTGTGGATAGTTTAAGCTTTCTACGATGTAACTTCATGCTTCTTGGTAATACTAAAACTGATAACAATTCTATAAAATTGACAGAATAAGATTAATATAGTTTCTGGAAATTACCAATTTTTAGTCGATTCTTAGTCCTTCACCAGCTAAGAACTCATGGACAACTCCGTCAACTTCAGTCATGCTACATCCAGGCTTCTGTTTACTCTTTCTGCTCTCATGTTTCTTCTACCGTCTATAACCTTCTCCCACCTTCCATCTGAGGCATACAAATTTGACATCTGAGCATAACCTGAACTATCACGTAGATTCAATTCCAGTAACCGATTCGCTATACGCTCTGCTTGTTCCAATTGTCCAAACCTCTTACAGGCACCAAGAAGAGATTCTAGTAAAATGGAAGCCTCATCTGCTGGAATCTCGTTCACAAGTTCTTCTGCTTCCTCAATTTTTCCCATCCGACCAAGCAAATCCACCATACAACCATAGTGTTCAATAGTAGGTTCAACCCTGTAAACACTACTCATCATTTCAAAAAGTTTGCGAGCTTGGTCTAACATACCCACATGATTACAGGCCGACAGAACACCAATAAATGTGATACCATTTGGTTTAAAACCTTCATACACCATCTCCGAGAAGATCTCTAAAGCATCTTTTCCAAGACCGTGAACACTCAAATCCGAGATTATCGAGTTCCATGTACTGACATCTCTCTTTGAAGTAGCTCTAAACACTTCAAGAGCCTTGTCAATTTTCCCACACTTCGAATACATATCCACAAGAGCTGTAGCCAAAAACCCTTCAATCTCAATCCCATGCTTGTCTATGTAAACATGTACCCACTCACCTTGACTCAAAGATCCAAGACTAGCACAAGCAGATAAAACACTAACAAGAGTAAAACCATCTGGTTTCTCTGTGGAATCATCCAGCATCTTATTAAAAACCTCTAAAACCTCGTTGTAACAACCCACATGTGCATAAGCAGTCACCATAGCGTTCCAAGAAACCACATCTCTAACCGGCATAGAATCGAAAACCTCCTTGGCTTCCTTAACCAACCCCGCAGCCGCATAACCCGAAATCATAAAATTCCAAGACTCCACATTCCGTTCCTCCATCTCATCAAACAACGCACGAGCTTCATCCACTAAACCTTTCTCAAGATAAGCACTCAACAACGAATTCCAAGAAACAGCATCTCTCACAGGCATTCTATCGAGCACTTTACGTGCAATCTCAAAGTAACCGCTTCGTCCATAAACATTAACCAAAGTATTCTCAACAAACACATCAGTCACCAAACCACTCTTGATAAAAAGACCGTGAATTTGCCTTCCTTCTTCAAACCCACAAAACGCAGCACAAGCTTTCAACACAAACGTGAAGCTGTACTTATCAGGAAAAACAGGACCAAGAAGCATTTCACGAAACACGGTTAAGGCAACCTCAGGAGTAGAGCTATTAGCATAAGCCCTGATGACGGAATTGTGAGTGAACCCATTAGGGCTCCCAATGCGATTGAGAATAGAGTGAGCGTAAGAGACTGTTTTGGGTTCTGGGTTTGTTGCAGCAAAAGCAACAAGCTTGCTCGCGGAAAACGTGTCATGAAAAAGACCGGTTTTGAGCATAAAGGCGTGAGCTTGTTGAATCTCCGTCAGAGATTTAGCTCTCTCTGTGAATGAGAGAATCGGTACTGGAGTTGATGAACAAACACTCATTTTTTTCAAATTCTCTTTCTGCAATAACCGCAAGTTATATGCTTGTGGTCGGATGATTATTTCTGCACACATATATATGTCTTTTTCAACCATGGAAGTGAATCGATGTAAAATGTTAAATTCTATGTGAAATTAATTAATTAAACAATAAACAATAGACGTGTGTGTGAATGTATATAGAGGAAATAAAAGTACATTATTTTTTGTTAAAGAGAAATAAAAGTACATTATAGTGGAATTTAAGTAGGCATAATGCAACACGAAAACACTTAACCCAATCATCATCAACCAGGTTCAGATTATAAACCAAAAGAACAAGTCTAATAGCTGGGACATGTTTAAACTTTAAACTGGAGAATCAAATTTTTTTTTTTAAAGGACCGGAGAATCAATGTTTCAATCAAAAAGTTGAAACTTTTTTCCTAACAAGTAATACACCATCTTCCAAGTTGTATCAAATCATTTACTTCGATATAATTTCTTTTTGTAGATAGAAATGGTGGTGACTATTTCATCGCTTGAACTCAGGTGCAGAAAGTCATAAATAAAGTTCTACAATTTTCCTTAATATGCCTTTTTAAGAAGACACATAAGGAATATATTCCTAAATCTATTCGACTAATAAATATGTGGATGTTTGAAATTCTAGAATCAGAACTACGAAGATTAATTTGAACCAAAATAATTTATTTTAATATAGTATATTATATATTGTATATTATCAAAGTTTATTACAAGTACGATAGGATCTTATATTACAAGTACCCACACTCTTATATTAACAACTACCATATAATCTCTGAAAACAAATATACCAAATATCATAGTTGTTTTTTTGTTTTTTTTGGGCCAAAGTATCATAGTTGTTTAGAAAATTATTTGTAACAAGAAATACCAAATGGGATACTATTCCATGTCACCTTTAAATATTTCAGGAAAGCCATATTTTCAAAGAGTGAGTCGACAAGTTTTGGAAAAAAATTCTTAAGTAAAAGGTGCAACTGTTGAATGTTTAGGGTGAAAAGTCAAATTACAATTCCTAATTAGCGTAATTGAAATGGCAGAGTAAACTTTTTTTCTTCTCTTCGTTTTGCATGTGATCCTAGATTTCCTTTTTTCTTAATGGTATCGGTTTTCTTTAAACATTGTTTGTGACATTACTTATTTTATGCACAAACTTAAATCGCAATAACTCACATTAATTATAAAGGTTAAAGAAAAAAATCATTCTCATGACGACTGCTTAACCCGAGAATCATTGTTTTGTTTGATTTTTGTTTTGTTTTAAAGAAGTAACTTCCAAGTTTAAAAAAAAAAAAAAAAAA
>Ga0041059_1002980_pt1 | contig 12054 bp, 7 predicted proteins | sample AraColnosormetaG_FD_56232 | JGI IMG/M metagenome (GOLD analysis project Ga0041059, IMG submission 56232) | Arabidopsis roots microbial communities from North Carolina, USA - Col MF nosort | ecosystem: Host-associated > Plants > Roots > Unclassified | place: USA: North Carolina | collected 2013-09-02 | reverse complement strand
CTAATTAAGGTGAATCTCTGGTTTATTATTGGTTTAGTTGGTTTGTTGTCTATACAACATTGTAACAAACTTTCAAGATTATTAATGAGAAATTGAGCTTTTACCAATTTTCTCTCTCGAGCATGGTTCCTATTAACCCCCTTTAAACAATGTAATTTGAAGCTAAGAAATGACGTCTAATCACTCTTTTAAAAAGATCAAGCACTACTTGGTAGAAAAAAAAGAAAATCATGGATGTTTATAACTAATTGACATTATAGGTCCTTGTGCATAATACTTTAGCCTTTAGGTCTTGTCTACACTTCGATTATGAATTTTTTTGAACACATGTAGTCTCATTCAATATACGTAATTACGTATAAAGTAAATTAAGATCCACGTATAAAAACTTTAATAATACAAATCGTATTTTCTAATGTTGTAATCATTTGAGGCGTATATATATGGTTTGCTTTTATAGTAGGACTAATAATTATCAATTTACATAATCATATTTGATGCGTAGCTTAATTATTCTCTACAGAAATTGGCTGTAGGTTAATGTCATCATTGGGGAACTTTATATGTTTGGACCTAACTTCCCCATTATAGTCGAATATTATATATTCTCTAGTACATGTAATAATGCGAATGTTTAAACACTTCAAAGAAAATACTCATTGACATCGACATAATGAATAAGAAAGAGGCCTAGCAATAAAACGAATGATATGTAATTTGAATTTGACGTTTCATATAGTATAGTTAAAATGTTTGATTCTTGATTATTAAACATGATTTTAACGCATCAAATGGTATGAATATTACTGCTACATGCATATGCATAATTATTGAGATTCTAGCATCATGATTATTCAGAAATGGTTTTGGGAATCTATGTTTTTAAATAAAGAAATAGTTGGTGTACAAAATGAAGCTTCAAGGAATGCTTGTAATTAAAAAAAAAAAAAAGAAGAAGAAAGGACCAAGTTGGCTCGTGCGATATATCCTCCCATGTGGAACCGACGTGGCGCACACATTCCTAAGAGAACCACACCACCCATGACAGCGAAGCACACGTGTGCTCTTGTCCACCCACACGTGCATTCTTGGTCAAAATATTCCTATGTTCTCTTGGTTGTCCTCAGTCAATGGTCAAACTTCTATAATTTTATTTGGTTGAGTAAAATAGGAAGAAGTAGCCAACTCTCTCATTAGAAGAATGTGGCTTCCTCTCTTTGGGATTTTCAAAGATGGCTTATCAGTTTCAGATGCTATAATTTAGTTCTTTTTACTAATTGGCTTCAGGTTCAGCCCCTTGGACAGGTTGATAAGCCACTAATATTACTAATATGTCCATTCAGAAATCTTGAATAATGAAACCAACTAATATTTCCCTCAATTTCGTTCGTTTTGGATCTATAAGATTTGAAAATTGGCTTGATCATAAAAGTGGAATAGTTTTGAAACATGTTCTCCGAAAACATATGGTTTCCTAGTTACATATTTTAATTCTTCTAATGGCGGTGAGCTGTGGTGGTCATGTGGATTCATCGGTTAACCAAAAATCGTTTGGGATATTTTTCGGTTGTAATGACACGTGCACTAATATATACATACGGACTCATTTAACTACCTTTAAATAAATAAATAAAAAAAACTACCTTTAAATAATACTCCCATCTAACGATTGCTTTAAAATAATTACTGGGTAAAAATGAGGTAAAAATGAACTCTAATAGTTTATCTTATGGATTCTGATGTACCATTTTATGGAGAAATTATATACATGATTTTAAAATGGCCACCAAATTAAAATGAACCATCCTAAAAGTAAAATAAAATAGAACTAAACCCATGAATTTATGGTTCTAATTAGTAGTAACAAAAAAATTCTACATTTTTGTAATTATTATTGACTTTTGTAGATTGTCACTATTTATGTGTTGTTAATATATATGTTCTTCCTCTAGTTAACTGATGATTAAAAAAACCATCGTCGATTACACAATTCTCTATCAGGTCCTAGTTCTGGTAGACGTGAAATTATATTATGGTTTGATTGGTCGAAAATAATTTGGATATTTTAGTAGAAATGGAGGGCACTCATGGAATTTAGGTTTAGCCCCTAATTTTCCACTGCGTGACAGAGTAAGGAATCGTTTTTTTGTGCCATTGTGTGTGGTTGGTCGTTGAAAGAATACATATCTCAAGTACAACGAGGACTGTGTATGACGTCGATAAAGCAATTAATGGCACATGATATATTACCAATCACATCATTTAATTTATTAGTATCATCATCATCGTCATTGCATTATCTTACATTCCTAATGTTATGTTTAGAAAAGTACTTAATTTACTCCACATAATCATTAACTTCTATCACAACAATTAATCTCTAAGTAAAAGACAAGCTACATAATATGATAAAAAAATAAATGGACATGCGATCATCTTCGGTTTTGTTCTTGGTTTGGATTCAATTACGTTTAAAATTTGATATCACTTTTTCTCTTTTAAATTAAAAGATTGAAACTGTATATGATACTTTTGTGGCTGTGTGTGATGTAATCGGTGAAAGTTGTTCTCGAATGAATTGGCTTTTTGGAAACAAGAGGAGCCCACTGAGAATGATACTCTTCATTGATTATTCGGCAAAGAACTACATGTAATAATGATTAAGTTTTTGAGTCGGAACTAATTTTTTAATTTTCTTAAAAAGAAACAATTAAAACCGACAAACTGACCATTTGGCTTCGCTGTAGAAGAGCATAAATGGCGAGAGTCAAATGATTGTGGACTAGAATCATCATGTGATGAAAATGAAACACAAAAGGCCTAAGATAACCAATTATATGCTCTAACCCCTATATAATCATTCCCATTATAGTAATAATGAGAAGAGTTCATAATTAATGGAACAAACCTTCTTCAAAGTAAGCATGCTCTTGCAAATTAAATACTAAAATTTACAAGAAATCACATTTTCCTAAAAAAGAAAGAGAAGTCGTAACTGGTGGTATTCTAGGGCCTTTTGGATTTGAAATCATGAATATTAGCCCATTTAGCTTATTGTGGTTTAGGTACTCCATTCTCACATTAGGACTTCAAGCCTTAAGATGCAATCACATGAATATGAACTGTGAGCCATTTTCTTTATGCAGGTTGTTGTTAAGTGGGTATGCAGATTTTTTAAAAAATACAGTCATACAGAGGAAACAACTGTGTGATTAATAAACCAGCGTAAAAGCAAAAACTACACTCTTAGTTTCACATTTTTGGAATAATTAGAAACATTAATGCAGAACTGTAACTATTTTTAGCCGTCTTCTCAAAGTTATCTGCAGGTTTTTAATTTGCTTTTATTCTCTTAGAAACCTTATTGTACTTAAAAAAACTTATATGGATCTTAATACACTTTCTAACTATGTGTGTTAATAAGAGTTATATATGGTTTAATAAATCATTGTCTGTGCTAATAAGAGTTATAAATGGTTTCAAAAAACCCTTTTTAAACATAGATTATGTTGTTTTCCTCTGCCATTAAACTTAGACGCATCTTAATTACTAACTCAAAAACAAACCCCTCTCGCTCTCTCTCTTTATATATATCTATAATTATATGACCTTACCGATATTTACTTATAGTTTAGTTACTACTAAGTTTGATATGAGACAAGAACATGTCTCTTGAGATATCTTCTTCCTAGCTTCTACTGTGATGTATCTGGATTCTCGATCACCAGCATACCTATCTACCCTGCAACAAAGCAGAAACAAAATCCAACTACTTAAGCACAAACCTCAACAAGATCAAGCAATGTAATATCATAACAACGTTACCATATATCCATGAAAATGATAAGTTTCAATTAGGGAGATGACTTCACCTTTTTCCTTCACCAAAAGACTCCTTTGCATCGATCATCACTGCAAATGGAATACAATCGCTGTTACGGGTTTTGTATCATTAAAGCAGCAGTACCATTAGGTTACGTAAAGCTAACATAGAATGAAACTTCATAAAATCTGTAATAGCACCTAAAGGTCTAGACTTTCATCCATTTCATACTATCTACAGATCAATGTAGCTAAAGGGCAGGTTGATCCAAGCTTTCATCGAGCAAGTAAGTGGACTGATCAAAGCTAACCTTAGCCGGAGAAGTGGCTACTCTGAAGCAATCAGCATTCATCCCAACGAGACCCAATCCAGGGAAAATGACCTACAATGGCAGACATTGAATTGCCTAAGAAAATGGAGACACTAAAAAAACGTAGTCATTGTTTTGAATTCTCTGTGAGGCAATTCGTCGAACACCTGGTGACTTACATCGAGATGTTTCTGCATAGCTTTTGCCCTCTTCCTTGGCCGGCGAGATGACCTGTTCCCACTCATGCTGAACAAATCTTCTTCGATCTCGTCTCGAGCTAGAGCAACCCAAAGCCTATGATTCTCGTTTGCAACCTCACCACCGCCTAATCCGGGTGATTCCGCCGGGATTCCTCTCTGCCTGTTCGATTTCGGCTCAATTCCTGCGCCTGATTTCTGATTCTTCACCTCCGAACCTCCTCCTCCGCCGCCACCGCAAACCTCCGCCGTGAACACGCCGTTTCCTTTCTTCGAACCACCATAAGCCTTCCTCGGACGAAGATTCCACGTCCTCTTCGCTTCCTCCTCCTCCGTTTCTTCTCTCTCCTTCACCGACACCGGCACTTCCTCTCTCGCGGGAGAAATCTCATCGGATTTCAGCTTCTTCAGGTTATCGTGCTCTGATGAGGGAGCAAAGGAGGAGAAAGAGAGACGCGGCTGACGACTTGACCGTGACGCCACGACACGGTTAGAAACAGCCACCGTCTCCGCCGATTGAGAAGCAGACCTCTCCGACTTGGAATTCGCAGACATTGGTATGAGATTATACCAAAACGTATTCACCTGAGAGATGATCAAAAACCCTAGAAGGTAAAAAGCAGAGAGGAGAGAGAGAGATGTAGGAGATTTACGGAAGCTGATGCATGCGTAAGTTTCTAATTATGTTTTTATTCATGGGGTGTTATTGGTTTATGATTTCAAAAGACTTTTAGTGTTTTAAAGTGTTATTTAGAATTTATTGTTATTCGATCACGATTTGTTAAAAGTATGTTATATTTTGTTGGCTAAAATAAATCATTAGTTAATTATTTTATATCCTGATATATCAACATCAATTATCATCCTTCTGATATGGGGATTAATATATGTTAACAATAAATCCAGAAAATTACGTTTAGATTTAGACATATAAATAAAGAGATCTTAAAGAAAAGAAGAGAAAAAAAAGAACCCGTAAAAAGCTTAAAAGACTACAACTGCTTAAGTCTATCAATGATGATCAATATATTCATGTAAGTGCTAAATAGGTTAATTTCTCTAGTGAATTCGATTTTGGACTAAAAATCAACAAATATTAGATCATCTAGTGAATTCGATTTCTCTAGGCCATCAAAGAATATTATTAGTTAGGTCCAAAGACCTAAATTTATTTTTGTGTATAAATTTAATAAAATAGAAATTTACATTTTGATATTTTTAATATTATTTTGGTGACAAAATATTTAGAAATTTTTTATATTTTTAAATATTCTTTTATTTTCATATATTTTTTATTTTATTTTACAAAAATTTAAAAAGAATAAAAATAAAAATAAGTTCATAAATATTAATTAGCAAGATATCTAATCTCCATTGCTTGTTTAAAATGTTATGTGGACGCGCAAATAGCTTCGTATAGATTATGTTACAAAAAGATTTCTAAAATTAACTATGTTTAAGTTCGTATTATTTTAGTTAAGGCCCATCAGAGAATATTAGTTAGGCCCAAAACAGTGACACTCACCGTTTTGGCATCTTCTACACATGAGCAAAACTAGACGCAACGCAATGATGGCGACTAAAACCTCAGAGCAAAAAACATGAACAACTTCTTCAATCCCAGTAGACCAAGCCCACGTCCATGGCCAAACAGGAAGAAGCAAACCGACAAATCTGCGATATTTCTTTGCTCCGTTTCTATACTTGTTGTGTTCTTCATCGTCGTCTTCTTCATCACTTACTCCGAGATGCCCAAGTCCTTGTTCTCAATCTCTGCATTTTCTGGATCCGTTCAATTCCCTCAGTGCAGATCCGAGATACTAACCCGAACTCTTCTAGGTCAGAAGTTTCTCTGGTACGCTCCTCACAGTGGATTCAGTAATCAGCTATCGGAATTTAAGAATGCGCTTCTTATGGCGGGAATTCTTAATCGGACCCTAATTATTCCTCCGATTCTGGATCATCACGCCGTTGCTCTCGGTAGTTGTCCTAAATTTAGGGTTTTGAGTCCCAGCGAGATACGAATCTCAGTTTGGAATCATTCAATTGAGCTTCTTAAGACTGACAGGTACAAAATCTCTTTTTTTTTTCGTAATGAGTTTTAGTAATTTGATCAATGTGGGTGACAAATGTTGGTGTTTATAGGTACGTTTCGATGGCTGATATTGTAGACATTTCGTCGCTGGTATCTTCTTCGGCTGTTCGAGTCATTGATTTTAGGTACTTTGCATCACTACAGTGTGGTGTTGACTTGGAGACTCTATGCACTGATGATTTAGCTGAACAGTCTCAGGCTTATGAGTCACTGAAACAGTGTGGCTATTTGTTATCTGGAGTTCGTGGTAATGTAGATAAATGTTTGTATGCTGTGGATGAAGATTGTAGAACCACTGTTTGGACTTATAAAAATGGAGAAGCTGATGGGAGATTAGATTCGTTCCAGCCTGATGAGAAGCTCAAGAAGAAAAAGAAATTGTCCAACGTGAGAAGGCGAAGAGATGTGTATAAGACTCTTGGACATGGTACAGAAGCTGAGTCTGCAGCTATTCTAGCATTTGGGAGCCTCTTCACAGCTCCATACAAAGGCTCAGAGCTGTATATCGATATCCATAAATCTCCAAAGATAAAATCTTTGGTTGAGAAGGTCGATTTCCTTCCTTTTGTTCGAGAGATAATGATCGCGGGAAAGAAATTTGCTTCAGAAACCATAAAGGCGCCGTTTCTTTGTGCACAACTTAGATTACTAGATGGCCAGTTCAAGAATCATCGGGAGAGCACTTTTACGGGTTTATATCAGAAGTTGGAAGCTTTGAGCGTTAAGAATCCTGGTCTAATTAATGTGTTTGTAATGACAGACCTTCCTGAATTTAACTGGACCGGAACTTACTTGGGTGATTTGTCTAAGAACTCTACAAATTTCAAGCTCCACTTTATAGGGGAACAAGATGAATTCTTAGCGCGAACAGAGCATGAACTTGATTCAGCGAGTCACGGCCAGAAATTTGGGTCTATTCCGATGAGTCTTGATAGTATAAAAAAGATGCAGACCCATTGTTACCCTCATGGAGGATCCAATGTGCAGCTTTACATAGAGGAAGCTGTTTGTAGCTGTGCTTCACTGGGTTTTGTTGGTACTCCAGGGTCTACAATAGCTGATAGTGTAGAGATGATGAGGAAATACAATGCGTGTAGTAGTAGTTGAACTCAGACTGCATTTCTATTGGATTCATCTGGTGGATGAGCCAATGTGTAGTGATTTTATTAAGTTTTGCCGGTCTTTGTATAGAGATGGATAGAGATAGATGATAGATCTGTCATCTGTCTCCACTTGAAGTTATTGGTGATGAAAACAGGCTCTTAAATTGTTTTGTGTTGTTAAGTTATTTGGGAAACTATCTAAGTTTCTTATTAATAGATGAAGCTACTTGGTTCCTTTCTGATTATTCACACACAACAATGGAAGAGTAAAGGTTGCGTGGGATGGTTGCTTAGTAAAGGTTTTGTGAGTTCTGTAGATGTCTCTAGTGGTCGACAAGATTTGTAATTGTTGTACCAATGTCTTTAAACCGGCTATTGAATAAGAAATTTTGTACCAAATAAATCTAGTGAAAGAGGGTTGGTTGAGAAGAAATGTAATTATATTAAACCGGAAATGAAATTTTACGTCGATGTGTATTTTGTGACCAATGAGATCTCTCCACGTAAACAGATTCCACGTGCAGCTTCAGGCCGATTTAAGCGAATTTAATCTGTCGTTTTGTTGGGTTCCCGTCGGTGACATCCACCGCGAACATTTCGACCGGAGTTTTGAGAGAGCTCAGAGTGTTTCGAGTGTGTTATTTGGATCTGCGATCTGATCGTCTCGCATCGACGTGAAAGGTTTTCTAATCCAATTGGTTCTGTGGAAATTTGGATTCGGAGGTTTTTGTTTGGAAGATCTTTCTGCGGTTTTCACCGCCATGGCTGCTCCGTTTTTCTCTACTCCATTTCAGCCTTATGTCTATCAGGTTTGTCTTCTATCTTCGTTCTCTTCTCGCCTCTTAGATTCGTATTCTTGTCTGTCACTATCGAGAAGGCTAGTGTTCGAATATACTTCTTCGCGAGTATTTTAGGATCCTTTCTCATGTAGGTGTTGAGTAATGTGATGTGTACTTACATCTAATTCAGTGATAATGCTAATAAGCTATTTCCTGGGTGAGAAATTGATCTCTTGAATGTGTCTGTGGGAGTATGAATCTCACAAGTGGTTATATGATGCAGAGTCAAGAAGATACGATCACACCTTTCCAAATTTTGGGTGGTGAAGCACAGGTTGTTCAGGTAGGTCGACATTTTATTTTGTAGTCTGGGCATTTTGTGTTTATGTGATTGACATATATACTCAAGCATTTGATTGTTTTTTTGACAGATAATGTTAAAACCACAAGAGAAGGTCATTGCTAAGCCTGGTAATTTCCATATTATGATTCCTCATTAAGTTTTGTAAGATCTGTTGGGTTGGATTGTATATGTTAACTGATTATATATGGTTCTTTAGGTTCAATGTGCTACATGTCTGGGTCCATTGAGATGGATAATACTTATACCCCTGAACAAGAAGTTGGAGTTGTACAATGGATTTTAGGAAAGAGTGTTAGTAGTATAGTTCTTCGTAACACTGGGCAAAACGATGGATTTGTTGGTATCGCTGCACCTTCTTTGGCAAGGATTCTCCCAGTTAGTGGTTCTTACTTGCCATGATTTCCTTCCGTAGTATTTAGTATCTTGCTTGATATAAGTATATCTCCTTATCTCGTTCTTATGTGTTTTGGTGACCTTTGGCTTGTTTCTTTCCGTGAAGCTTGATTTGGCAATGTTTGGTGGGGACATCTTATGCCAGGTAGAGCCGTCAATCTTTAGCTGCTTGGCTCTCAGCTTTTTCCTCCTCATTCAATGATGTGACTTTTTCTTGTTGTTGTGTAGCCAGATGCATTTCTCTGTTCTGTCCATGATGTGAAGGTCGTAAACACTGTGTATCAGAGACATCGAGCAAGAAACATTGCTGCAGCTGGGGCTGAGGTAAGGAAAACAATACATTGCATTGGCTTTTGGCACAGTTCATTCAAAACTTAAGAGTTATACCTTTCCTAGTTACTTCTTGTAGATGCTACTATGTGAAAATTTTATATATGTTTGGCTTGAAGTCAGAGAGTCGTTGTTGTAGGGGGTTCTGAGACAAAGGCTTTCTGGTCAGGGTCTTGCTTTTATTATCGCTGGCGGCTCTGGTATGCAACTAAAGTTTATCTCAACTTACTGCTCTTTAGGTTTAGGCCTTTTAAACTGATCCTACTCCATTTGCTTCATAAAGTTGTACAGAAAAACCTGGAGGTGGGAGAAGTTCTCACCATTGACGTTTCTTGCATTGCCGCTCTCACTCCGTCGATCAATTTCCAAATCAAATACAATGCTGCTCCTGTAAGACGGGCAGTTTTCGGGGTATGTTATGTTTCTTCCTTATCCATTACAAACAATATGTATTAAGGTTGGTCCTTTTGTGTCAAACTTACAAATCATCTACATTTTGTCAAAAAAAGGGTGATAATGTAGTAACAGCAACTCTAACGGGACCAGGCATCGTGTTCATCCAAAGTTTACCGTTTCATCGACTCTCGCAGCGAATTGCAAGGTTAAGAATCGACAATCTCCTCTTGGTATAAATAACTATGGTTTCTTGTACTAGACTCAGCAAGGGTTTTTGCTTGCAGGTCGGTGACGTCCCCAAATATGAGAGAAAATCCAAGATTATTAGTTCAAATAGGGTTATTCATATTTCTTGCATACGTTGTAATTGTGTCCTCTTTAATCCTTACTGAAATGTGAAATACAGAGGTGCACTCACATTTGTATCCTCTTTTGCTATATATGGGATTTACTACACCCATATCACCTTTTGTATTCTCTTTTGCTATTAACCTTTCTCAGATTCATGTTGGCAGCAGTGGCTGGGATGTTTATTGTGAACAGATACTTGAAATCATTCATATAGTCGAAATAGCCTTTGAGATCCCTAAAACTTTCATCATCTTCCACATGATTAACTTTGCTAGAGCACAATATCTTAACCTTAGCTTCAGCAGAGTAAAAAAAAATTCTTGAAATATCAAAAGACAAATTTGTCTTATGTTTCAATTAAAACCCTTACACGAAAACAAATAAATGCCTAATTTAACATTTGGTATCAACCTAATTAATTTTTAAAACTTTGTTGTTAAATCTAATGTGCCAAAATGGATGCTCAAGTGTTAAATTCTTGTAAGACAAAACCTCTCTATTAATGAGTTCCAATGTGTACATCTGAAATTGCATCTCAAACGATGTAAGAATGAAGTGCTTAAACGTATGCTACTCAATATTAGGCTAATTCGTACTCAATTTCAACCAGTATTTTAACATATACTAACATCATATAAGTTTAAAATCAAATATCACAAATTATTTCAAAAAGATGACCCGGCTGGTATTTAATTAAATAAGAAGTCATACAAATCTTTCTAAATAAAAAACCGAAGATAGTGAGAAATAAAGACCCATTAATATTACACATATTCGATTACATATGACTTTTTTCTTTAACTCATGCAACAAAACATCTAGTCATCTTCCATCTCTGAGTCATAGGGCATTCTCGTCATAGTACCAGGCCATGGGTTCGTCTCCGTGAAGATAATGAAGGGCGTTTTAGTCATTTACGCACACATTTGAATCTTCTTCATTCTTCGAATCAAGCTCGCGCTCTTTCTCCTTTAGATCGCTTAGAATGACGGAAATGCTCATCACCGGCGTCAGAAGGTGCAACCGAAGGAGATCGCTTGTACCTTGATGGCTTCCTCTTGAAATGTCTGTCTTCATCATCACTTGAATCGTATTCCACCATCTCTCTTTCTCTTCGACTGTGATGACGACGACCCGATGAAACTGGGGCGACTGAGCTCTCTGGAGGCGCTGGAGAAGACTTTGATGTCTTTCGTTGTTTGCCAGAAGATTCCTCTGGAAAGCTTATCCGAGTGAACACGTTAGACTTATTGTTATCGTCTATCTCTACAGTTGGATCCGATGATGACTTTTCGGATCTCTTACGGTGCTTGCGATCTGTCTCTCTGGGACGGTCACGGCGGCGGTCGTGTTCGGAATCGAGGTCATGGTGACGATCACGCTCAGATTTCCTGCTGGATGATCGAGGAGGAGAGGTGAACCTTCGAGATGACTGACGCTCCGGTGACGATCTATCCGATCGCCTGCGACGGTCGTAATCAGACGAAATCGGCGGCGGAGGTCCTTGTCTCTGTTTATTCAAGAACAAGGCCATTATTGGTAAAATAACAGAAAAGAAATTTAAATCTTGAGCCCAATAAGAGATATATTGGGCCCAACCCATTTATCTTTTACTTTACTCTAAATAGCTTATTTAACGAAGAAACAAAGAAAAGAGAAAGCAAACAAAGGTTTATACTTTATAGCTTCCCAGTAAAATCTTAATTTTGCAGGATAAAGAGTGACCACTACTATCCTTACACGTGGATTACAAACGTGTTTTGGTTTCAAAATATAAAAAGACGTATTTAATATAGTCCTGATTTAATATGATTTTGATATCAGTATTTAACGTTTACTTTAAAAATAAAGTAGATCAAATATCTACATTTTAATAGATAACAAAAATTTAATATTGTAAAAAAAAATTTCGT
>Ga0041059_1002979_pt1 | contig 12057 bp, 14 predicted proteins | sample AraColnosormetaG_FD_56232 | JGI IMG/M metagenome (GOLD analysis project Ga0041059, IMG submission 56232) | Arabidopsis roots microbial communities from North Carolina, USA - Col MF nosort | ecosystem: Host-associated > Plants > Roots > Unclassified | place: USA: North Carolina | collected... | reverse complement strand
AAAAAAAAAAAAAAAAAAATGGTGACAAAAGATAGGCAAAGATTTGCATATGAAAAGATGTTGGAAATTTGGTTATTTCCTTTGACAAATTTTTTTTTTGGATATTTTATTTCAAAGATCTACACGATTTCATGAGTAGGAAATAAGAGTTGGATATTTGAGCATATTCCTCCTAAAAACATAATGCAGCAACAAATGTTTTAACAAAGTGACATTAAAGTCCGGTTATCTCCGGTTTAAGAAAAGTGAAAGACGGAATTGATTTGCGCTCACACCTGTTCGGTTCTTTTTTTTTTGTCACACCAACAGAAATACAGAGGTACACACATATCCTAAACCGAACAAAACCGGGGTTGTAAAAATTAATTGCGATTTGTGGCGATTCCGTTTAGATCGGATAAAAAATCTGCACGACAAAATTTTCCATCTTCCTCCTCTTCCTCTGCCAACTTATAATCCCGTCAAAGATCTTTCCTTTTTTCTTCTTCTGGTTTCTTTGTGGTTTCCTGGAGGCTCTCAGCATCTTCGAGTCGTTGCGAGGATGCGTTAGAAGAGAGTCTCCTCTCAATCTTCGAATCTCCAAGTAATCTTTCTGTATTTTAGGATTCACCTCTCTTTTTGTTCTGTTTGCTCGATACAATGAAATTTTGAAAAACTTCGTTAATTTATGAAAATTGAAATGGATTCTATATCGCAAGTTCTTGTTCCAATTATATTTGTCCGTTAGTGCAAAAAGGTCTTACCTTTTTCGCCATCTTACAGTCTTGTGAATAATTCAAATTCTAAAACTTTTTGAGATTCTTACAGAGACATTTTGTCACTCTTTGCAACAGAACAGTGTGAGAATGGGTGACCAATATGTTTCTTAGTGGTGATGTTCTCTTTTGCTTTGTTGGTGGAATCTTAGGACTGTATTGACTGGCCATGGCTGCTGATACCACAGCTTCAAGTTACTGGTTGAATTGGAGGGTCCTCCTCTGTGCATTAATCCTCTTAGCTCCAATAGTATTAGCAGCTGTTCTCATTTGGAAATATGAAGGCAAGAGAAGAAGACAACGCGAGAGCCAGCGAGAATTACCAGGGACATTGTTCCAAGATGAAGCTTGGACCACATGTTTTAAAAGAATCCACCCTCTTTGGTTGCTTGCCTTTAGGGTATTCTCGTTTGTTGCAATGTTGACTTTACTCATTTCCAATGTTGTGCGCGATGGAGCTGGCATATTCTACTTCTATACTCAGTGAGTTTTAATCATTATACTTCCTTCTCACATTTCTGAATCCTTGAAATGAATGAAAAAGATCTAAACTTTTTTTCTGAAACAGGTGGACATTTACTCTTGTCACACTCTACTTTGGGGTACATCTCTTGGAAATTCCGTTGTTGAGGTTACTACCTTAGTTTTAGATACTAAATCTGTGATACTTTTTTTCTTCGTAGTATGCTTCGGTGTTATCTGTTTATGGATGCTGCATCTATAATAAAGAAGCTAGTGGAAACATGGAGAGTTATACAAGTATAGGTGATACGGAACAAGGCACTTATAGACCACCAATCGCTCTTGATGGGGAGGGAAATACGTCAAAAGCTTCCAATAGACCTTCAGAAGCACCCGCCCGAAAAACAGCGGGGTTTTGGGTTTATATCTTTCAGATCCTTTTCCAAGTAAGTGTCTTATTTTCCCCTAAGTTATCTTGTTGAGAGTGAAGACTGTACAATGCCATCTCAAAGCTTCAAAAGGACTTACAAAGTTTTCTGTTGGGATAGACTTGTGCAGGTGCTGTTGTGCTAACAGATATTGTATTTTGGGCGATAATCTACCCGTTTACTAAAGGTTACAAGCTGAGTTTTGTAAGTTCTGGCTCTAATACCGTTTGAGTTCCATTCTTTAGAAAGATTTGGATTTCTTTGATATGATCACTTTTTTTTCTGGCAGTCTCTATACTAAAAGTCGACAATGAATATATTTATTCCTTACATGTGTTATTTTGACTGCAGCTCGATGTTTGTATGCATTCTCTCAACGCTGTTTTTCTCCTTGGTGACACAAGCCTCAATTCCTTGGTAAGTTTTCAAAACTGAAGTCTGCGGATACACAATCTCCTGCCTTTTTTATTAGAATCTAATGGCAATCTTCTTTCTTCCTTATCCAGCGATTCCCACTGTTCCGGATTGCTTACTTTGTACTTTGGAGCTGTATTTTCGTGGCTTACCAATGGATAATCCATGCCGTCAAGAACTTATGGTACACACTTGTTCTGTTTTCTTATCTTCATAGAGGCATAAGTTTCCATCATTTTGACCCCAGATATTAACTCATTGTACTGATCAAGTACTATGACTTTCTGATTGCGCCAAATGGCCCACTCAAAATCTTCTTAACAAACAGAGCCGCAGTGTCTTTACGAGTTTTAAGGGATCTTGTTATACATGTTTTGCAGGTGGCCATACCAATTTCTTGATCTTTCGTCACCATACGCACCCTTATGGTATGATTATAACTCTTCACACTTACTATGATATCAAAGTTTCCAATAAAAATCAAATTTAACAATAAAAAAGAGACAATTGTTGTGATCTTTTACTAATGTTTCTGCAGGTACTTGGGAGTGGCTGTGATGCATATACCATGCTTTGCGGTCTTCGCTTTGGTCATAAAGCTGAAGAATTACTTGCTGCAGCAGCGTCACAACTCGTGATAGTTTTGGTCTCCCCGAATTCAAGTTTCATCTTCTATTTATGAGATTCTTTGTTCACGAGAGAATACCACACATGGAGGAAACAATGGTTCATGGTCATGGTCAAAGTCAAAGTCAAAGTCATTCAGAAAGTTTGAGAAAGTCAAACCCTCTTGTTGAGTAAGAGACTATCCAGAAGAAAGAAGAGTAATCTCCAACACTACAACACATTAATTTAGGTCTTGTTTAGTTTGTTTATGATTAAACAAGTCTCCTCAATAATGAAGTGTCATAAATAAGTTATACAATCCCTTGTTGTAAAGATGCAACCAAATAAGTAATGAGAAATTAATAAATATTTTTCTTTTAAAAACAAAATTTGGTTATATGTGACACAAATGGAATGGTTGAAGTTGAAACGTTCATTTTCAAGTTAGGTGGCATACTCTAAAATTGAATGAACAATTGAACATCCACCAGCTTTTTTCAGAGATGCGTAGCTGCAAAGTCTTGCTAATGTTTGTTAAATAAATCCTAGTATGTAGAAAAATAATCCAAATTCTAATGCAATTATTTGCTAAATCCTACAAAAGTATATACTATAAAGATTTGAGAAAGAAATAAACATTAAATTATGTGCATATGTAAAATGATTGTTGGTTATAATACTAAATAATAAAGTTTATAACAATATTTTACAAATTTGGAAGTTGCAACTATAAATGGTAAATTCGGTCCTTAAGATTAGAAGACAAAGAAGAGTCGTGTTGGTGAGCTAACTACCCAACCTGTGAAGCTACCCCCATTCTCTCTCAACGGTAAAGATCCGCCATTTTCACCGATCTCTGTTTCTTCTCGTTTGGATCTTTGGAAATTTTAGAGTTTGTTCGTTCTCTCTCGTATCTCATTTTGGAATTGAATCGTTAGTGGATTTGATCGGGAAATGAGTGTTTTCGCGTTCGATTAGTGTTTATCAGTCTCTGGATCTGTGATTTTGATTTTGTTTTCTCCAGTTTTCGTTTTGAAATGGCGAGGAAGAAGATCAGAGAGTATGACTCAAAGAGGTTGGTGAAGGAACATTTCAAAAGGCTTTCTGGCAAAGAGCTTCCTATCAGATCCGTTCAGGTTTAAATCTGTTTCCTTTGGATCTTGTCTTTTTTTATAGCTTTTGGTAATGGACATTGGTTTCTCCGACATTAGGCAGATGATGTTTTCTGGTTACATTCTTGCTTTGGTTTCTCCGACATTAGGCACCATGTGGTCTAGCTTTTCTCCATTATGAATCATGGATCATGTTTTTGGATCTATGTCGTTTACTGTTGTTTTCCTGTTTTCATAAAGCTTCATGTAACCTTTTCTCATGTGTGTAGATTAATGAAACAACTGATCTAAATGAGCTAGTTGAAAAGGAACCTTGGCTCTCGTCTGAGAAGCTGGTGGTGAAACCTGACATGTTGTTTGGAAAGCGTGGCAAGAGTGGTTTGGTTGCCTTGAAATTAGATTTTGCTGATGTTGCCACTTTTGTTAAAGAACGTTTGGGAAAAGAGGTAATGCTTTTGTTTTGCGCTTTTAAGCCATTCTATAGAGACCATTTTGACTCCATCTCTCTATTTGTATCATATGTAGGTAGAGATGAGTGGATGCAAAGGACCCATAACAACATTCATAGTTGAACCATTTGTTCCACACAATGAGGAGTATTATCTCAATGTTGTCTCGGATCGGCTTGGTTGCAGCATAAGCTTTTCTGAGTGTGGAGGAATTGAGATCGAGGAGAACTGGGACAAGGTATTTTGTAAGAGATTTTTGTTTTAAATATGTCTTATAGTCTAATTCAGTATCTTGCATCATAAAGATGATTTTTTTTGCTGAGGCTCCAATTTCTACAGGTCAAGACAATATTTTTACCAACAGGTGCTTCCCTGACACCTGAAATATGTGCACCTCTTGTCGCAACTCTTCCCTTAGAGGTAATCGACTCTTTTTAATTGGATCATAGGATTGTATATGTGAACATGACTTAGAAATTGGACTCGTGACTTAGACTTATAACATTTCCCATGTACAGATCAAAGCTGAAATTGAAGAATTTATCAAAGTCATTTTCACCCTATTCCAAGGTATGCCAAGGATAGCTGAACCTACACACAAATCAAAATCCCCTTTACTGTGATAAAAACTAAGCATTTTTGTTATTTCTTTTGGTGTGCTAGATCTTGATTTCACTTTCTTGGAGATGAATCCTTTCACTCTAGTTGATGGAAGTCCTTATCCTCTGGATATGAGGGGTGAGCTTGATGATACTGCTGCCTTCAAAAACTTTAAAAAGTAAGTTTGACCGCCAGATTTCCTATCTCTTTGAGCTTAAGTACAAATGATTGAGCCCTCAAACTTGCAGATGGGGCGACATTGAATTTCCTCTGCCATTTGGAAGAGTAATGAGTCCTACAGAAAGCTTTATCCACGGACTGGATGAGAAGGTATCACTGTCTTGACAATAATTTAATCCAAATGTATGTCTGCTTCATTGTTCTGTGACTAGTAAAGAGCTTTCTTTGCACCTTTTGTGGTTGCAGACAAGTGCGTCTTTGAAGTTTACCGTTCTGAACCCCAAGGGACGGATTTGGACAATGGTAGCTGGTGGAGGAGCAAGTGTCATCTATGCGGATACGGTATGTTCCCTAAAGAATCATTACTAAGAGAATCTCTGCAAAATTTTCCCTTCTCAAGTCCATCACTAAAATTTCTTATCTAGGTTGGAGATCTCGGGTATGCATCTGAACTTGGCAACTATGCTGAATACAGTGGAGCACCCAAAGAAGATGAGGTTTTGCAGTACGCCAGAGTCGTTATTGATGTAAGAAAAATTTACTTATTTTCTTCCATAAGACTTTCTTTCATGTGACTGAACAATAACAATACAATATACTGCAGTGTGCTACAGCAAACCCGGATGGAAAAAGCAGAGCCCTTGTCATCGGAGGCGGAATTGCCAACTTCACTGACGTTGCTGCTACTTTCAATGGCATAATCCGCGCTCTTAAAGAAAAGGTAACTTAAGAAACCTCGAACGTCTATCAGATTCATTACTGAGTAAAGAGGATCAAAAGCAAAACATCTTGTCATACTGTGATTATATTTCTCAACAGGAAGCAAAGCTGAAAGCAGCAAGGATGCATATATTTGTGAGGAGAGGAGGACCAAACTACCAAAAGGGACTTGCTAAAATGCGAGCCCTTGGAGATGATATCGGTGTCCCCATCGAGGTCTATGGCCCAGAAGCAACCATGACAGGTATCTGCAAGGAGGCAATCCAGTACATCACAGCAGCAGCATAAGCTTCTCTCAGTACCTTCTATGACCAAAACTTTGTCTGTGTTTTAGAGCCTTTATTTACTGTGGTTAAGATTACTCAAGCTATAAGATACTTGCAATTTCTTGAAAACTTCTGTTGTTCGATTCTCTTTCCCCTAACGTTTTCTTCAGATTCAATAAATAATCGTTACTTTTTTTTCCCCTCTATTTTATTTGATTTTGATATTTCCTACAGTGTTAGAGGTTCTGTTTTGAGACCGGTTCCTTGAACAATGAATCAAGAATGAATAGCATAATCAAATATGAGTTACATAATCATATAATATAAATGTAGGATCGATATTTAGAAAAGAAAAAAAAAAAACCAAGAGTTTTGATAATTCAATAATAACTCTTAAGGATGATGGCGCTGCCGCTGCTGAAGACTGATAAGTTTAGAGTAGGGACCATTCTTGTTCTCAACGAGGATATTGTGGCTGCCTTGCTCTATGATCTTACCGTCTTGTATTACACTTATCATATCTGAGTTCTTGATCGTCGATAGCCGGTGAGCCACCACCACCGTGGTTCGGTCTCTCATTAGCCGATCCAATGCTTGTTGTACCTGCAATTCATTAGTATAAACTTGTAAATCTTTGCCTGTTGTACCTGCAATTCATTAGTATAAACTTGTAAATCTTTGCCGAAAATCTTGATCCAAGCTCTAAACGCTATTGAAAGCTTACCACACGCTCTGATTCAACATCTAAGGCGCTTGTGGCTTCATCAAGAAGCAGAATCTCTGGGTTCTTGAGGACGGCTCTAGCTATAGCAATTCTCTGTCTCTGGCCGCCTGACATCTGAATGCCACGTTCACCGACTTTGGTTGAGTAACCTTCAGGGAGAGAGCTGATGAAACTGTGAGCATTTGCAAGCTTAGCTGCTTCCATGACTTCAGATTCAGAAGCTCCTTCTTTACCATACAAGATGTTCTCATAGATAGTCGTTGCAAACAGAGCCGGTTCTTGTTGAACCAGACCAATGTGTCTTCGCAGTGATTTCAACTTCAGTTTCTTGATGTCTTGCCCTGCAATAAAATTTTATTGATTGAAAACAGAATTAGCTCACTCAACCATAAGTCCATAAACAAAGTTCTTGTGATGCAAGAAACCTGTGATCAGAGTTATTTGTGATAGAAGAAATTCTGTCAAGAGCTAGCACTCACCGTCTATCATGATTATTCCGGCTGTAGGATCGTAGAACCGGAGAACAAGCGAAAGAACCGAACTTTTTCCAGATCCGCTTTGTCCCACAAGCGCCATGCTTTTGCCAGAAGGAACTAGTAGATTGAAATCGCTGAAAATAGTCACATCAGGCCGTGAAGGATAACTGAAATGAACACCTTTGAGCTCTATAGTGCCTTCCACATTACTCAGCTCCTCACCAGTATCACCAACAACCTGTGTTCTTCGATCCAATAGCTCGAAAACCGAAACAACCATCTGGTTTCCTTTAAGAAGATCTGGGGCTAGAGCCAACACTTCACCCATCACTAACGCCGTTACTATCAAAACCATGAATGTTTTCATCACAGATTCGAAACTTGATAATCCTTTCTCCATCAAAATCGATCCGTACCTATTAAAACATTTAAAGCTTCAATAACGTTTCAATCTACACAAATTTATACTTTGTGTGAAACAGTTTATATATATACCAGAGGGCAAGGCCGTAGGAGGAGAAGATGAAGAATTGAGAAACACCGTACAAAATCCCGGCCATCTGTCCACGCCTGAAAGAACGTTCTGAAGGTTCTAGAAGCTCTTTGGAATAAAGGTCTAAAACCTTCTCCTCTGCACAAAAGGCGACCACGGTTCGGATGTTGCTAATAGACTCTCCAGCCAACATGTTAGCCTTTAAATACGCTTTACTCAAGTTTCCTCCATAGCCTTGCATGAAAATTTTCTAACAAATGCAACCAAGAAGAAAAGAGTAAGAACTTACTTGACGACCAAAAAAAAGTATGTAAAAACGCAAAAAGCTGCGTTTTACCTCGCTGATATGACCGCTTATAATCAAGGGGTATGTGGCCAAGACAACAAGAGTGAGACGCCAGTTGAGTATAAAAGAAATGATGAAAGCAGTCACAACAAGACCTAAATTCTCAAGTAGAATTGTCGATCTATCGACCACGATGGTTCTAAGCAAAGTCGCATCACTTTCAAGCCGCGATGCCAACATCGAACTAGTGTTATCAACCTTATCAAACCACCCGATTTCATTCCTCAAGATCGCTAAACAAAGAAGAAAACAATCACATATTTAAATCAACCAATGTAAAGACAACTAGTCGTAGGATTTAGCTAGACTGCGGTTTTGTGTTTGTGCGTACCTGAAAACATCTTTTGTCGGACTCGGAGAGTGAGACGCTCACCCATAATACCAAAGGTGGTATGCTCAATGGTATGTACGATGACAGTGATGACGGAGCCACAACAGAAGAGGATAGAGATTCTTTTGACCTCGTTTTGAGTTGTCTCCCAGTCCATGTAATAAGATACTAAAGCCTGTGCGATACCAAGCGCGAAAAGCGGCATTTGAGATCCCGCAATAAAGGAACCTAACGTCCCACATAATCCGTATTTCCAATCCGGACGGATCATAGAGTAAAGACGTCCCACCGTTACTTTGGCCTGTTTGGTCGTATCTGGTTGGTTTACTGATTGATGAATGGACGAGGTCGTCTCCGTGATTGGTAGTTCCGGCAAGGGTTTTGTACTGCAGAAATTAAAGATAAAGAACCTTCATGAGAATAACTATAACATAAGTGATAAACGGGATTGGGCATCATAAATATTGAGTATAAATACCTGACTGGTAAGCTTGGAGTGTGGTTCAAGTTAGGGCTGGCAGCTTCTTGGATACGAAGAAGAGAAGAATAAGCTCCATCAGGGTTAGATATGAGTTCGTCGTGGCTTCCGGACTCAATGATCTTCCCTCCTCCAACAACGGCTATGATGTCAGCGTTTCTTACAGTGGAGAGTCTATGAGCCACCACGACCGTTGTTCTCCCAACCATCACCCTGTCCAAAGCTTCCTGCACGATTTTCTCTGACTCTGCATCTAGTGCGCTTGTTGCCTCATCGAGTAAGAGGATCGATGGATTCTTCACTATCGCCCTAGAAATACTGATCCTCTGCTTCTGCCCGCCAGATAGCTGAATTCCTCTCTCACCTACCTGTAAACCGAATAACAAGCAAAATCTAGGGTTTACAGTTGTTAATTTCTTGTGTTCTAAGCTATCTGATGTTCGACATACCTGAGTTTCGAATCCTTCCGGTAGGTTGTTGATGAATGAGATGGCTTCCGAGAGCTTTGCAGCATTGGTAATTTCCTCAGAGGTGGCATCGTCTTTACCATACATAATGTTCTCGCGAATCGTGGTTGCAAACAGGACAGGCTCTTGATTAACCAAACCAATATGACCTCTTAACCACTTAAGATCCAAGTATCTGATATCGTTCCCATCCAGCATCACCGCTCCATCGGTAGGCTCGTAGAATCGTTCAATTAAGGATATCATGGTGCTTTTCCCAGACCCGCTTCCTCCAACAAGAGCCACGACTTTCCCCGCAGGGATCACGAAGTTTAGCTTGTCAAAGATCACCACATCAGGGCGAGAGGGGTATGTGAAAGTCACGTCTTTGAATAGAATGTCTCCGTTTACATTCCCGAGTTTACGACCTGTTTTATCCTCCGTGTTCCGTTCAATCATCTGAAAAATCGGATACGCAGCAGCACTGGCTCGCATGAATGTGGAAATGTCAGGAGCCGCCTGACCAAGAGACCTATACAAAAACAGAGCTTTATTATGACTAATTCGAAAAAAATAAGGGTAATGTGCAGAGCAAAGAATCAAGAAGTTATGTATTACAAGCCAGCGATGACAACATTGAGCATGGTCGTGAAAGATTCGCCACCATTAGCGATTCCCTTGTGAACAACGATGCTTGTGAACCAAATGAGCAAAGCCCAAGACAAAAACAGGACAAAATGCAACGAACCAAGCCCTAGTCCTTTGGCTAAACCGGCTTTTCTCCCGTAATTGTAAGTGTTCCTCAAAGCTCCTTGGTACGAACTCACCGCCTTTTCTTCTCCCGTAAACGCTTGTACGGTCCTCACATTCCCGATCACCTAATTTTAAACAGAGGGATATATGAAACTAGATACAGAAAGGAAAATTCACTTTTCAGGTACTTTTCTTGACTGACAAGTTACCAACCTCTTCTGCGATCTCGTTGGCCTTGACGTATGATTTCCGGACACGGACGATAAGTCCGCTGCTGACAAAAGCGTAAATTCCGCCGGCGAGAGCAATGAATGGGACTATGGAGAGAGTGACGAGACTTATTTGCCATACGCTCGCGAACCCGATCGCAAAACCGGCTATGAACCGGCTTATGAAGTGCATGAAATTCCCTACCTGCAACAAAAATACCGATTAACCTGATTTAAATTATGCATGCCAAAATCTTTTACTTTTATTGGACTGAGCCAATATATGATATATCCCTTATGCATGGATTTAAAAAATTTAGGACTAGACAAGATGCATGCTTGCTATAGGAAAATTAAAAATCCAACATCCAAAATTTAAGACCAATACCGGTTTGATCTTGGTATAGCGTACCTTCTCGGAGATAGCGTCTTGGACAACAAGGATCTCGGAGGTGATGGCGGAGATGACTTCTCCGGTGGAAATCTCGGTGTCGAATAAGCTTATGTCTTGGCTTAACATTGACCGCAAATAAGCTTTTCTAATCTTCGCTGCTTGTCTCTCTCCCGTATGCATCCAACATGCAACCTCTGTTTCCATTCATTTTTTTAAAAATTTGATCATATCTTCAAAAAAAATATAATTGATTGTTCTCTTTGTTATGTGATTTACCTAACCATGATGAAAAGAGTATCACCACACTCAGATATACAAAATCCAACGAGTACTGCACATCCAAAAATAAATAAAATAATAAGCCGAGCAGAGAATAAAACTTTTTGTTTCCGGTCAATTTCAGAGAATAAAACTTATTATTTCTTACCTTTTCATTTCATTTTTTATTTGGAGTCAACATTAGTAAAGATGTATTTCAGAATATGCATGAATTAATTAGCATTTTGACCTCGCTTTTGGAAATTTAATTGATATATCTCATATAACATTGAACCCAAGAATATGATAACTTTAGTTTTTAGGAAAAATTTGATTTATCAAATCTCAACCTCTTTAGATATGTGAATCTTCATGTAAATTCTAATGGCCAAGTTCAAAATCTTACTACTCACTGCAATTCTTAGACATATAAAAATATACAATTAACAATTTCATATTCACTCAGATGGAAGATTATGAACAAACCCTAATAATTTAAAGTTTTCTAAAAAATACTACGAATATACAAAAAAAGTTATGAACCTTGGCGACTTTGTGAGAAGCTTCTTGTGGGAAGAGGTAAGCAAGACCGATGATGTTGATGAGTTTGCCAAAGAAGATGAAGAAAACTGGAACGGAGGCTCCGTGAATGCAAGCACCAATGGATCCAAGAGCCATCAGAACGCAATCGTAAAAATCAGCAAATGAGAAGAGCTTAAGAAATGATACACTTGGCCGCTTCTTCTCCTTCTCCGCCGCTGCCATGTCCACGATTGCTGGATCATTTGACGGTTGCATTTTCACTTTTGGATATGGAGAGAAAGAAGAGTTGGTTCGAGGGAGACTAGAAATGAGAAGGCATGTATATAGAAGAGGAAGTTCAAGGAAACTTATGGAAGAGGTATTAATTAGGATCTAATTTGAATCTTAACAGAGTTTCATGTCTCGACGTGTTTTCTTTTTAATACTGAATTATTTATATTACTAAGAAAATTCATGAATAAACATGTAAAGACTTTTCCTCTAAAACTACTTATGCCGGAAACAAAGTTTTTTTATCAAATAAACAATTGGTAAGAAATCCTATTTTCATCGGAAAGGTAATAAATTGGAAAAAAAAAAGAAAAAAAAAATCGGAAAGGTAAAAAATATGGACA
>Ga0041059_1002978_pt1 | contig 12061 bp, 11 predicted proteins | sample AraColnosormetaG_FD_56232 | JGI IMG/M metagenome (GOLD analysis project Ga0041059, IMG submission 56232) | Arabidopsis roots microbial communities from North Carolina, USA - Col MF nosort | ecosystem: Host-associated > Plants > Roots > Unclassified | place: USA: North Carolina | collected... | reverse complement strand
TTTTTGTGTTAAGAATACTGTATATGAAAATAGAAAGAGAGAGAAAAGAAAAGGAAATGACGTCAGCATTGACAAGGTAACCACGTCGCAATGTAGCGAGTCCCTCCAGATGTCTGGTTTGGTAGTCGCTTTAGGAATCAAACGCGGAGCTCCAATAACAATGGCCATTACCAAACTCTTCAATTTCTCTATCGATTCTTCACACAACAACATTCCTCTTTCTTCCCCCCTTTTTTTCCTCGTTTTCGATTTCCTCGTCTCGTCTCTTCTTTCTGTTGTCTTCTTCTTCGTTTTCTCACGCCATTCCCCCCAAAAAAAGAAACATCTCTTTTATCTCTCTCTCTCTCTCTCTTCGTCGTCCTTGGCCTATACTACATTGAAATCCGATAAGTTCTGAAAGAAACCCAACACAGTAAATGCGGCTTCGCGATCTAAGCTATGGAGGAACGAATGAGAAAAAACATAGAATCCAACAATAAAATGTGAGAAAAGAGACAGAGAAAGAAAGGAAAAAAAAGTGAAATTTGGAAGAAAGAAGAAGAGAGAAATGTCGGTAGCACACGCAGATGACGCCGACGATTACAGCAGACCAACGGGAGAGAGTTACCACGCCGAGAAAGCATTACCAAGCGGTGATTTCTACACAGGACAATGGCGAGACAATCTCCCTCACGGTCATGGCAAATACCTTTGGACCGATGGTTGTATGTATGTCGGAGATTGGCACCGAGGCAAAACCATGGGCAAAGGTCGTTTTAGTTGGCCTAGTGGTGCCACCTACGAAGGCGATTTCAAAAACGGCTACATGGACGGCAAAGGTATAATTAACAAAAATTCCCCAAAATGTTGCATCTGATTTTGCTAAAGTTTTGATTTTTATTTTGTTTTGACTCAGGTACTTACATTGATTCCTCTGGAGATTTATATAGAGGATCATGGGTGATGAATCTGAGACATGGGCAAGGAACGAAAAGTTACGTCAACGGAGATTGCTACGATGGAGAATGGAGAAGAGGTTTACAAGATGGACATGGGAGGTATCAATGGAAGAACGAGAATCATTACATTGGACAATGGAAGAATGGTTTGATGAATGGTAACGGGACGATGATATGGAGCAACGGGAACCGTTACGATGGGTCTTGGGAAGACGGAGCTCCTAAAGGCAATGGAACTTTCCGATGGTCGGATGGGAGTTTCTACGTTGGAGTTTGGAGTAAAGATCCTAAAGAACAGAACGGGACTTATTACCCTTCGACTTCTTCCGGGAATTTTGATTGGCAACCACAACAAGTGTTTTATGTTGATTTGAGTGAATGTGTGGTTTGTACTTGTCAGAGAATCCCGGTTTTGCCGTCTCAGAAGATGCCGGTTTGGTACGGTGCTTCTGAGCAGAGTAGTAGTGGGAACAGGACGAAGAACAGTGAGAGGCCGAGGAGGAGATCTGTTGATGGAAGAGTAAGTAATGGTGAAATGGAATTGAGGAGTAATGGTTCTGGTTATCTTCAGGTAGATGATAATGCTGAGAGTACTAGATCATCACTAGGGCCTTTGAGAATACAACCTGCTAAGAAACAAGGACAAACTATCTCTAAAGGTCATAAGAATTATGAACTCATGCTTAACTTGCAGCTTGGAATTAGGTAACCGAAACTCTCAGTGTGTTATCGATTTGTGTTTGCTTAAATTGCTCTGTTTGAATGTTGAGTGTTGTTTTTGTTGGGAAGACATTCTGTTGGAAGACCAGCACCAGCTACTTCTCTTGATTTGAAGGCTTCAGCTTTTGATCCAAAGGAGAAACTTTGGACGAAGTTTCCATCTGAAGGGTCTAAATACACTCCTCCACACCAGTCTTGTGAGTTTAAATGGAAGGATTATTGTCCTGTGGTTTTCAGGTTCGAAACTCCGTACTTTTGATTTCTTCTCTTGTGGTATTAAGAAAACCGATGAAAATGTTGTGTTTCTCGTGTAGGACTCTGCGGAAACTATTTAGTGTGGACGCAGCAGATTATATGTTATCGATTTGTGGGAATGATGCTCTTAGGGAGCTATCATCTCCAGGGAAAAGTGGAAGCTTTTTCTACTTGACCAACGATGACCGCTACATGATCAAGACTATGAAGAAGGCAGAAACCAAAGTAAGAGCTGAATTTTAACTGCAAAATTCTGCTTATTAAGATTCACTCATCTGTTTTGTTTTTCCCTTGAAAGGTTCTTATAAGGATGCTTCCGGCTTACTACAATCATGTCAGGGCGTGTGAAAACACTCTAGTTACCAAGTTCTTCGGTCTTCATTGCGTGAAATTAACTGGCACTGCACAGAAAAAGGTCAATGCCTTTTTTGTATTCATGTCTCTGCATTGTTGTGATTAGCATTTTCAATTTTGGATGTACTGATGATAGAATACTTGCGCCTGCAGGTTCGATTTGTGATAATGGGTAATCTTTTCTGTACTGGTCACTCCATCCATAGGCGGTTTGACCTCAAAGGATCCTCTCATGGCCGTCTTACTACTAAACCAGAGTCCGAAATCGATCCAAACACGACGCTTAAAGATCTTGATCTAAATTTTGCATTCCGATTGCAAAAGAACTGGTTCCAAGAATTCTGCAGGTGAATGATTCACTACTTGTAATAAAACTCTTTGTTATATATCTCTTTTCACTTCTTTCATTAGTAAACCCAAATTCGAGTGTTTGGTTTTTAACAGGCAAGTGGACAGAGACTGTGAATTCCTTGAACAAGAGAGGATTATGGATTATAGTCTCTTGGTTGGTCTTCACTTTCGAGAAGCTGCTATCAAGGACTCTGCCACTCCTACTTCCGGCGCTCGAACCCCTACCGGTAAAATCTTGTCAAATCTTTAACTCAGTTTTCAAAACTTCCAACTTAAATCTTGATCGAAGCAACTTCATCATCTACAAGCAGGAAATTCAGAAACTCGTCTCTCCCGAGCAGAAATGGACCGGTTTCTTCTCGATGCCAGCAAGTAAAGAACCAAAAATTCAATGTTTATATCGAAAACTGTAAAGAATGTTTTATAACACAAGTGTGGTTCTTGATGATTTTTGCAGGCTAGCATCAATAAAATTGGGTATAAACATGCCTGCAAGAGTTGAAAGAACAGCGAGAAGAAGTGACTGTGAGAATCAGCTTGTTGGGGATCCAACTGGTGAATTTTACGATGTGATAGTGTATTTCGGTATTATAGACATTCTCCAAGACTACGACATAAGCAAGAAGCTTGAACATGCCTACAAATCAATGCAGTATGATCCGACATCGATCTCAGCCGTTGATCCGAAGCAATACTCACGACGATTCAGGGATTTCATCTTCAGGGTCTTCGTTGAAGACGCTTGAGAGAACAATCATCTAACTTGCACGCCAAGGCCCAACAAAGTTGAGGTTTTTCTTTTTGTTAGAATTTTTTCCTTCTATATAGAAATATCTGTAAATTTATTATGTTATTTAACCAGTTCACCAAAGTAGAGAAAAATTGATTCTTTTGTAACTAAAGTTCAATACTCTGCACCTTTTTGTTGTTGTTGTTGTTGTTATTCTTTGTACTTCGTTTCTTCAAACGTGAAAGAAAGTATGTGTACAGATACGGTGACTTGTATTTATTATTCACTACTTTCATCCAATCTTCATATTTTACTCTTTAGAATTAAATAATCAAATACTATACAACAGAACATGTTTCAAATTGATTTTTTAAAAGTTGGAACAAGTTGACTTGTAGGTGATAAGGATGTGAGGTTTCTGGTGCTCTACAAGCCAAACTCAAAGTCAATGCTAATAATTTTCTTAAAAAATATTGGAGCATTAGTTTTATGTAAAAACAGAGGGTTTAAGTAGGGTTATATAAATCTATAATAATGTTCTAGTGAGCTGTGGTTTAAGGCAAAAAGATAAAACCATCTTACGTTGGATATAAGTCAAGGCAAATATGTGTATTTTGCGTAACATTGCTTTGAATAGGGATGCTAGAGAGGAATCTCGAATAAGCATTTGAAAAAAGTTGCAGAACTTTTCGTGTGAAAGAGGTATCCAGAAAAGCTAACCTAATGAGTTTGTTTCGGTTTAGATAGTGCTAAAATATAGATGCAATTTTAATTGGGAACAGTCACGTCTAGAAACACATGTGAAACAGGATCCAAACTGGTAGTTGTGGGCATGTGTCTAGGGTTCCTGCATATGCTTTTGGCTACACGAGACTTTTTCAGTGTGTATCGCCTGATTCATTTGACAATATGCCTTCTCGCCTATGATTGCTCTTATCATACTTGTTACCTCAATTACTCAAATCCATTTTCCGATAACAAATTAAGAAACTCAAAATACCGACTCATATCCGTTATTACCAAACCCTTTATCCGAAATGTACGTAGAGAGATAGTTTTAGACTATCACCTAACGCAACAAAGAGTATAGAGTAAAAAAGAAAGTCACACGCAAGATCCCATTCCATGCAACAATCTAAACCTTCTCTAACTTAACCTTTGACATCATTTACCAATTATCCATCTTGCCTCTTTTTTCTGTTAGCTCTGCCTACTTTTACTGTATGTTGATTCATACTACGTACCAAAACAACATGTTACTTTATTTTTCTTCAAAATTCTCATAATTTTAGGTTTTAACGTAAATTATATACAATTTTGTTCATCAAAACTGTATCGTCGTACCATTTTGATGGTTTCTTAATAAAATAGTTATTTTTGCAAATATAATTTAGCTGGAAAATTGGAATTCTTTCCGTTTTAGTTTTAGGTCAATATTGAATTCCACCGTAAATAATACGGAAAAATGATATAAAGGAGAATTTGGTTTCTCACCGAAACACATTAGCACTAATTTTGACCACAATACAATTACTGAAGAGAGAGACAATTAAAGTAAATGGGTTGAAAAAAATAAAAAAATGGGTTGAATTATTTTCTAATTGGCTACGAATTTTGGGCTATCTAAGACTAAGAAAACGAAATAATAAGTATGAAAAGGTAAAAAAAAGATTGGACTGGAGAAATATCTAACAAAGTTGAAGTTAAAGCTTTAACCAACATAACTGCTTTTACTTGAGACTTATTTCAGTTATTTGCAGATAACCTAATTCAAAACCAAAGTCAATACTTACTTCTTCGTTTAGGCCGAGATTAGCTCTTCCATTTTAAGATTTTATTTATTTTTATAACAAAGCTCTTCATGTTTTGGGAGACGACCAAAATTGTCAAATTGTTAGCCAATCTTTTCCCTTCACATAAGAAATAAATTTATGGATTTACCTAATACAAACAAAACTTTTGTTATTACGGTGTTTCTTATACACATCATTGATTAATTATTATTAATAAATAAGAATATACATTAACATATTTACCAAACAGTAGAGTAATTAAAATAAGCCTAAAAATAATAATTAAACCTAGCTACAACGTGATTTAATTGATAAGCAAACATAGTATGGAAATTGCAGAGTAAGTGACAGAAGAAACTAATAGATTTTCAAAACCTCGAGACCCTTAATAAATAAGTCCAACGGAGAACCGATCCAACCAACAAAATGGTGAACTCAATCCTTAAGAAACACTATGAGGATGTAAATGCGGCTTGGTGGAAATCTACATTATTTATTAGGAGAAAAAAACCAAATAACAAACTAATAGTGGTTCAGGCATACAACATGACGTCAAAATAAATAAGAACGTTTAACACAGCAAAAAAAACAAAACGACCTTCTGTGTGAAAGTTTTTAATTTCGTTTTAATACTAATATTTTAGAGATCGTTATTTTGATCTTAGATTCTTTTGTCAATAAAGATATTGATGCAAAAATTTAGCTTAATTATTAACTTATTATACAATTTGGTGTATTGATCTAGTACAAAAGAACCCTTCATTACGTATATATATTTGTATTTTTATTTTATTTTTGGACAAAATATATTTGTATTTGTTAAAGTGGCTTTAATGTACGTTCAATTTGATCGACTTAAATAAACTTATTTATGTTAATTGTCTGGAAACGATTTGAGTAATGAAAATGAGGAATAATAACGAACATTTTCCTCTGATTTTCTACAAGAAAAAATAGGTGATATTCAACTAAATCTCTTAAATCAAATACTTCTCTGTCTCTCTCTCATCTCTATAAATACACGAACTTTTGCATTCTTCATGACACATCATTCACTCATCTCTTTCCTCATCATTCTTTCTACGTCAAACCCAACCTTAATCTAACTTTGAGAGAAGTCCCACTCCAACAAAAAAAAATGTATGAAAAGATCATAATCTTATCAGTATTTCTCTTAACATTTCTTCCTTCTTGTTTCAGCAGCTACCCATTTAATCATAGAGATGATCTTTTCATGTCTTCTAATGTTTATTATGAAACCAATCGACAACATCAACATGGTCACAATACACGCAACAGTCACTTGAAAAATCGCCATGGTTATGCTCCTAGATCTTCTCCTCGATCTTTTAACGTCAACACTTTCGGTGCTAAAGCCAACGGGAACGACGATTCTAAGGTTTTTATTTCTCTAACATTATAATCCAATATCTCTAACATTATAATTAAATGAAATCTATGTTTGAGCCGTAGGCCTTCATGAAAGCTTGGGAAGCAGCTTGTTCGTCAACCGGAATAGTTTACATTGTGGCTCCAAAGAATAGAGATTACATGCTTAAAGCGGTTACGTTCTCTGGTCCATGTAAATCATCCTTGATTATTTTTAAGGTATGGTTTAATTAAACCACTGCAAGTATTGGCCGAATTATTATTTTTTGTTATAATGTTTCTTCCTCTTATAACTTTCATTTTTTGTGAGTTAGATTTACGGAAGGATTGAGGCATGGGAAAATCCATCAGACTACAAGGAACGTAGGCATTGGATTGTGTTCGAAAATGTCAATAACCTTCGAGTTGAAGGAGGTGGGCGCATCGACGGTAATGGACATATTTGGTGGCCAAAATCTTGCAAAATCAACCCTCAACTTGTAAGTTGTTCACTATATTGATTAATGTCTTTAATTAAAAACCTTAATGAAAATAATTAAACTGACTAGTTATTTTATTAAACAGCCTTGCCTGGGAGCTCCAACGGTGAGAATCTCAAACGCCTAACTTGCTGTTTTCGATCTTAATTTCAGTTCTTATAAATAGATACTTATATTAAGTAATGAAGCTATAAAAAATGAAATTAATGTAATGAAATAAATGGGCAGGCGGTTACGTTTGTGGAGTGTAATAACTTGAGAGTAAGTAACATTAGGTTGGAAAACGCACAGCAAATGCATTTGACGTTTCAAGACTGCAAAAACGTGAAGGCTTTGAATCTTATGGTCACATCTCCGGCTGATAGTCCTAACACTGATGGCATTCACGTTTCCGGAACTCAGAATATCTTAATTCAAGACTCTATCGTCCGTACTGGTATATTAATCAATGAACCACCTTAATATAAATGTTTTTGACATTTTCATGCAAATTAGTGAATAAATTAAATATATTTTGATACAAAAATTAATAATGGATAATAAATAGTAATGTGTTGGGTTTATTTTTGGTGATGAAGGTGATGATTGTATATCGATAGTGAGTGGGTCGGAGAATGTGAGAGCGACAGGCATTACATGCGGGCCTGGTCATGGAATCAGGTCTAACCATCTCTCTCCCTAATTTCACCTAAACTTTTTGTTTTTGTCTTATTTTAAGCAACATACTATGTGCAATCAACATTCTATATCTTTGTTGGATTACTATCAACTAATTTTTATCAACTTCAATTGGAGATTTTTTTTTAATATCCATCATTTTTTAATGAGGGACGGATATTATAAGATGCATGCATGCCCAAAAATCATTTTGTCATTTAAAATATTAACGAAAAAGATAAATGCAATGTTTTTAAATGGTGTTAGGCGTTATAACACAAGCATATGTGTTAACTCAATATTATTGATATTTTGTTGATTTACATGTAAAACAGTATTGGAAGTTTGGGAGAAGATAACTCAGAAGCATATGTTTCAAATGTGGTAGTCAACAAAGCGACTCTTATAGGAACCACTAATGGTGTGAGAATCAAGACTTGGCAGGTATATTATCAATATCTTTTGTTTATAATAATTATTATTACTATGAAAAGGAACAATAAAAATATGACTATAATTAATGTATATATATCAGGGAGGACATGGAATGGCAAAGAACATCATATTCCAAGACATCATAATGAAAAACGTTACAAACCCAATAATCATCAACCAGGACTACTGCGATCGTGTTGAAGCATGCCCCGAACAGGTTTGAAACAAATCAAGACGATGCTTAGTAATAAAATAACAAATCTTTTCAACACAATTAGAGTAATAATAATAACAAAACTGAGATATTGGAACACGTGGCAGAAATCCGCGGTACAAGTGAGCAATGTGTTGTACAAAAACATACAAGGGACGAGCTCAAGACCCATAGCTGTGAAATTTGTATGCAGCAAGAACATTCCATGTCGAGGAATATCAATGCAAAACGTTAAACTGGTCGATCAAACTCAACAAGATGTATCCAAAGCTTCTTGCTCCAATGTGAAGTTGGACACCCGAGGAAATGTTTCTCCTCTTTGCACTTGATCACTTTTGATCCCCAAGAAAAAAAAACAGTATTCACCGATCGATTTTAGTCTATTTCTATATGTTTTCGTTATTTGGTCGTGATTTCTGTATATATAGAATATCAATATAGTCCATGTTTGAAGTGTAGGTTTTTATGGAGATTATTCGATATACGAAATGGGATTGTAAGGTTATAATTAGGGTATTGATCTTGGTTAGATGTAAAACAAAATTTACTAATATTCTGTCTCAGCTTATCATTTACCAAACTAGCTTTTTCTCATTCATTTATGATCACATCACGTCCACATTAAAATAAAACAAAAAAGGGATCAATTATCACAAAAACAATTCCTCTAGAAAATTATTCTTTTGAGGAATATATTACAAAAACCAGAAGTGTTGGCATCTCTCAAGAAGTAAAAAAAAAACTCGAGAGAGACACACAACTCAACAATTACAAGTCTGTTGTATAAATGGAAGATGATATACACTTAGCTGGGTGAATTCTTCCTGCAAAATTTGGGAATAAATGTACACTCACAAGATGGTGTTGATGTGAAGTGCTTTGAGGAGAGATGTTGCCATTTGCTTCACCAGAACTTGGCCTCCTGAACGTTGTCCATCACGTCGTTCTTCTATCAGATTCTGCAGTTTTTGTGGAAGATCGTTCTCTACGATCAGCTGTTTTGGCTTCGGATGCTTCTCGTAAACGGCCTGTTTCCAGTGATCGCCAAAAACCAAACACTCAGCACTCAGAACAAGACGAGTAAGAACTTGGAAAATCAAATGATCCATTACCTTGATGAGTTTCAGGAGGTTAAGTCGAGCAATAGCATCTTGGTGGTCTAGTCTTGCAATGAGTAACGGAGTCAGTCCATTTAACGCTAATGTCTTATTGATTGAAGATGATTTCCTGGATTCAACAAAGAGAAGGATTAGCTCCATACTAACTAATTTTGAAAAGATAGACATTCTATTAAAAAGAGGAGAGATGCATACGTGATGATCTTCAAGAATGGCTCCAAAATGTGCACAAAATGTCTCTCTGGACAGTTCTGGAAAAAGTTAACTAATTTCTGAATTGCATCTTTCTTGAGAAACGCCTGCTCCACCTTTTGGTCAACGTCTTGCGCCAAGCAAACAGCAATTGAATCCAAGGCTATCACGGACCAATATTCATCATCGAGTAAACTCAGGTAAACATCCAGACCGCCGTGGGCCCTTAACTGCTCTCTTGAATTCCGAGATGCATGAGCCATATCACAAAGTAGTGGCAATGCATATTGTTTCAGAGGAGAATCCGACATGACGAAAAGCATCAGGTGCGGAATGATTCCATTTTCAGCAGCTTGTTCCTGCCTCCTCTTGTTTATCTTGCAGAGGTTGAATAGTGCACTAAGTACCTACATAACATTACAATTTTAGAAACCTTGGTTTGGGAGTAACCGACAGACAAAAGCTATCTCCATACAAGTCAAGAAGGTAACCTCATGATGGATCTGATAAACAAGAGGCCCTTCCTTAAGCTCAAGGTTGGGGATCAATTGCTTGATTGCATCTGCACGCTGAAGATTTTCCAAGCAATTTGGATCCGTGGATAAATGATTGGTGCATTCCAGTATCTGGACAAACAAAAGGTATTGTAAGCATACGACCTGAAGATCCTCTAAACCACACATCCAAGCTTGTCCAAAGAGTATATGAAGCACCGTCAGAGAAGAAAAACAAAAAATATATTTTGAAGTACCTTTAACAGAATAGGAGGTTCCACACGGTTGAACATCTGGAAAAGACGACTGAGTAAACTTTGGCTGCACATGTATGATTTTACTGTCGTTTCAGCTCGGGCAAATTCAAGAAGCAGATCAGCCACTTTCTCCAAGTAATCCATTGAGACATCTGCACTCAGCGCATGGGCAAGTAAACCAGATGATGTGGTACTTCCAGGTCTAGCATTTAAAACACCCGAACCTGACAGAACACCAGATGCTGTCTGAGATGCAATCCCACACGTAGATGCGACTCTCTCAATAGCCATAACCTTCTTAGTCATCGTCTTGCTGGAATATCTTGGCGCAGTATCAAGATTTCCGTTTTCCTTTCCACGTCCAGAGACTTCTGAAGTAATCATATGCAACAAGCAAAAACATGATCATATATGTGCTTACAATATGAACAGTCTTCCTAAATATACAACTTAAGAAAATTACCTGCAAATTCAGCCATTATAAATTCTAGGTCTCCATTGGTTTTCTTTTCGTCTGATGCATACAAAAGAGGAAGTCTACTTTCATGCCTCTCTATGCCAGCGATATGCTTTACGTAATCCAGTTGACCAGAAATTTTTCTTGAAGGAGGTTCTTTCTCCAATAAGCTAAGCAAAGGTCGAACTTGATCTGGCTGAGTAACAGGAAAACCATTAGACGCACCCTCCGCCAGTTTCTGAAGCTTATCTGTTGATGTTCTATTGGCAGAAAGAGATATCCTATGTTGTTGTATAACATCCTCTGTGGCATCTGCTACAACACTGCTTAATCTAGGCCTATCACCATCTGGGTGCAAGGCATCGGGTTGATGGACATCTGAACTTTGAGAATTTGAAGTTAAAGCATGAGAAGGCTCTTCACCACCCCCATTCCTAGTTTTCAACCCATCAGGATGATCAATCACACTAGGTGAAGTCTCACGCTGACTAAAGATAGGATTGTTAGGGTCAAGTTGACCAGAGCGTGCTCGTGGAGTTTGACCATCCAAAATCAATGCATCCCCCGATATAGAAGCCAGTCGAGTTGCCTCACTCAAGCTATAAAGAGTGTTGACTAGCCTAAGAAGAATTCCATTCTTTGCAGCAATACGGCAAAAATCATTTCTCGAGGTGGATTTTTTGAGTTTAAATACCTGCCACATCCCATCAATAGCCAAGTGAACCATCTCCCTGGACAGAAAAGCTCAAATCAGTTGAACTTAGTAGCACATAAAGAGCGAAAAGGACCAGAAATGATTCAAGAGAGATGAGCCAAATTAACAAAATGGTCAAATATTGAGAAATGCATCAGCCATTTTCAATAGTAGAAACACACATCACATAAATTAGGCAGGACGACAGGTTCAAAACAAAACCAGATGCTGCTGGGACTGGTAATAACCTAGGAATCACTGCGTGGGATAAATTCCAAGTTCTTGTGACGAAATTCTTGATATATCTTACATTAGTTTCAGCACTTTATACATTAAAAGTAGTCCATACATTGTAAGAAGATTGTAAACTCTACGCACCTGTGTTTGGCATAGTCTGCTTCAAGAAATCCCACCAAAACGGGTATTCCACGGCAAGATATGAACATTTGCAACGTCAAGGGGCTGTAAAGATGCTACCATTATCAACTATATGACTTGCAGAAAAGAAAAAAAAAAAAAAAAAAAAAAAAAAAA
>Ga0041059_1002977_pt1 | contig 12062 bp, 14 predicted proteins | sample AraColnosormetaG_FD_56232 | JGI IMG/M metagenome (GOLD analysis project Ga0041059, IMG submission 56232) | Arabidopsis roots microbial communities from North Carolina, USA - Col MF nosort | ecosystem: Host-associated > Plants > Roots > Unclassified | place: USA: North Carolina | collected... | reverse complement strand
AAAAAAAAAAAAAAAAAAGGATGGAAAGTTAGAAAAACGACTAATGACGAGATAATTGACAATTCTAAATTTCTAAGACAATATTATTTTATCATATGTATTTCTTCTTCTATGAATATTTAAATAAAAAGAAGAAAATAAAGCGTACCCATTTCACATTTCATGCATTGATCGTCCATCAAAAAGAAACCCTTTCTCTTTAGTTTCCAAATACCAAGCAATCTCTTCTTCTTCTTTTTATTTACCTTTTTCTTTCTTGGCTTTTTCTTCTCCTCTGATAGAAACTTTTTCCAGTCAAATTTAATAACTTTAAAGTAAAACTCCCACTAAGGTTTATACACACTCTTCATATATAGATTCACATTCACCCATTTCTCTTCTTTTTTGCTCTCTCTCTCCCTTCTCTTCTCTCTTATTCTGGTCTCAAAAATGGCATCAAAAGGAAAGAAACCACTAAGAAGAACAACTACAAGAAGAAGAAAAAGAAGCCACTTCAAGAACCCATCTCCTCCATGTAGTATCAATAGTGACGTCACTTCAACGTCATCAACATCTACTTCACCCACATCAACGGCCACGCCATCTCCGGTTTCAGCAGAGAGTGGATGTTGTACTCCGGAGAAGTCACGAATACCGGAGATGCTGACGTGTCCACCGGCACCGAAGAAGCAAAAGGTGGCGCAAAACTGCGCTTTAAGGAGGAGACAAATCGCTTTCTTTGCTCCTCCGGATGTAGAGCTCTTCTTCGTTTTCGCACTTGGTCAACAAAATAATAAATAAGTTAAGTTTATAATTAGGGTTTTGTGATTATTATCATGGTATCAATATCTAGTTTCTAGTTTGATTCAAATACAATAATATTTAAAGTATATTATAGAGAGTGTAGTGTGAGGTTTTGCTTCTTTTCTTCTTCTTCTTCTTCTTCTTATTTTGCTTTTCTCCCTCCTTGGCTCTTTTTTAATTTTTTCGATAATTTTGAATTAGGTGGGTTTGAATTTCTGGTAGGGTATGATTAATCAAATACCCTATCTCTTTTTTAGTTAAGTATGTAAGTGAATGGTGCTTCCTAACATTTCAGGCTTGTTAGCTTTGCAGTTTCTATTTTGGGTTTGTATTTTGGCTTGAGTTAATTAGGAGTTGGATTGTTCTTCTTGCATTTTACCTCAATACTTTATACGTAATCTCATCAAAAACAATTTCCATACAAAGTACTTCTGAATCCATTTCCTTTTTATTGGGTACATCAGAAATTCATGAAAGAACACCAATTTTATCAGAGTGAAGAGCTCAAATTCAAAACTTTTGATCCGAGTTCAAAATATGTCAAGTTTCCTAAGAAGAAAAAAGGTCTATAAAGCCAAAAAAATAGTGGATGCAGAATAATATGTACACAAAAGTTTTGGATATAATCCAAAGTTATAAAAAGATTCAACTGTTTCTTATTGGATATAAAGTTCATAAAGATTGAAAAAATTACATCTCAAATTTGTTTGGAAATTAAAGAAATTACCTTATAATAAGTACTGTAATTATATAAACTGAATTTAGTTAATAAGTAAAAGTGTTAAAACAAAACAAGAAAAAAACAAGAGACGAAGGATATGTCAGTTTAACCAAGGGATGGCCAAAGTGGTCGGAGCTGACGATAACATCTCCGAAGGGAATCCAATGAAAGGACTCGTGCGGCTTTTTTCATCATTTTTTCTCTTTTCTTTTCTTTTCTTTCTCCACACAATTCCTTTTAAGAGCAAAGTTAATAATTACAAGTTATAACGAATGTATAAAACTATATCTCTATATATAGAGTAGGTAAGAAGAAGACGACACAATAGCTACGTTGATAATATCTACGTGAATTATTAATTCGTCTTTCCCATCATTTTAATCTTTTCGAATTATTGCTACACAAAATCTTCAGACTTCAATAATGTGGATAAATGATAACATATGACGTACGAATCTCATGATTGAGAATTAGAAACTTACACCTCTACGTGCATAATTTATTCGTTTCGACGTCAATTAATAGGTTACTTGAGACTGTACAACATAGATGGGAGAATCTGCAGTACAGAAAAATCATAATGTTTTGCTAATATATTTTAGAAGATATTACACTTGCAATATTTATTATTATTTTTTTTTCGTTTTTTTCCAACGAGTAGCTTTGTTACATGTGTTAAATATATTCATTTAAACAGATGGAATTTTGATTACCTTAAGAATTTTCTGCATAATTAAGTTCTGTTAAACTCTAACTATTGTATTTCTGTTGATTTTTATTTCATAATATTTTACTCTTGTGTTTATCAATTAATAACATTTCTTCCGTACATGAAACCGTGTTAAATGTCAATCAATTAACCTTTTATCCAAAGTACTTTCACAAAATAAAAAGTAAAAATTTTAAACAATTTTTAACGGCGTATTTGGAACTGAGGTTACTCCTAATAAGTGGCCAAGTCCCAAGTATGTAGGCTCATATGGCTAAGGTGGCCTAATTTCAAATCACACTCAACGAAGTTCTTCCATAGGTTACGTACAATATTATACTAGTTCTCATCATAAAGTAGTTTTAAGGTTAAAAAAAACCTACGTATAGGTGGTGGGAGTACTAGTTACTAGCTAGTATAAGAAAAGTATTCGTATACATATTTGTGTGCAAGGAAGATCTCGCACGGGTGCATATTATCACACACGTACAAACAAAAATCCAATTAGGTACCTAAAAGCTACAAATCACCTTGGAATGAGGATTTGATTCGAGTCCGTATCAATTTCTTTTTGGTTTCTCTTTTTGTCTTTGTATTATTATTAAATTATACGTCGTCCCAAAATAAACACCAAAAAATCATTAAACTATGAAATAAAGTAAAATATTATTAACTACATTGCTAAGATAATCAAGTAACCAAATAAATAAAGCTAATCGTACGTTTATGTCAAAGCTAATCAAACTTTACAAGAATCCTAGGTTCCATTCTCCCCTACAAACAAACACTACATGTGAAGTGTATAAATATAATGGGCTTGTAACAATCCGTAAGTTACCCATTAAGGCCCAATTACAATAAATATCAATTTCTCTCAAATTGTTTCAAATTTAAAAATAAGTGGCCAAAGTTACGAAACCAATCCAATCTCTTCTCCGTCGTCGTAACCATGTCTTCAATCGTCGAGCACGTCGTTCTATTCAAGCTCAACGACGACGACGTTGACTCCGGCAAGATCAACTCCATGGTCAACGGAATCAACGAACTAGTCAATCTCGACCAAGTGCTTCACCTCTACTGCGGTTCAATCCACCGCCTTATCACGACCACCGCCTCCGACTTCACTCACGTCCTTCATAGCCGTTACAGATCCAAAGAAGATCTCAACGCTTACGCTATACATCCCGATCACGTTCGTGTTGTCAAGGAATCAGAATCGATTCGCGAAGATATCATGGCCGTTGATTGGATCGCCGAACAAGCTCCGGAAGCCCTAGCACCGCCTCTTGGTTCAATTGGTAAAATCACGCTTCTTAAATTGAAAGAGAATGTCATGGAAGAAGCGAAATTGGAGATTATGGAAGTGATGAAGGAGAAATTTGAAGGAATTGATCAGATTACTGTTGGAGAAAACTTTTCTCCGGGGAGATCTAAAGATTTCTCTATTGGATCGATTTCGTATTTTAGGGATTTGGGTGAAATTGAGGCTGTGGATGATCAGATGAAGTTGCAGAATGATAAGATTCGTGATTATGTTGATGATACCATTGTTGTTGAGTTCAATGTGCCGTCTTCTTCATAAGTCTTCTAAGTGTACCTGTAAAATGCTCCAATTTCATTCCTTAACCGAAATTTTAAACCAGTTTGGTCTCCGGTGTAATTTCGTCGATTACAGTCGTCGTCGCCGCCGCCGCCGCCGTATGTATTAAATAAAATCTTTTTTTATTCAACACATTTAAAAGCTCATTTACGTCGGTATTAATCATATTAGACCAAGACCAACTCGGTTTCATAAGAGTTAAGATGAAACTAGAAGCACGAACACTACACACCGTTTTCATCAACCCCAACTGAGAGATAAACGGCAAGGCTTTCGCAATTGAAATTCTCACAGTGGTTAAAGGCACTTGGATCGATGGTGCCTTAGGCTTCATTCATCATCTTGCTACATAACCGTAGAGGAAGACGAATAGGTTTGATCTGCCGAGGTAATAATTAAACTGCAATTAGGTGAGTTCATGCTTCTTCTTCTTTTAACTGTTTCTTGATTTTTAGTAATCTTCAGGAAGCCCTTACATCTAATTTTAGTTGTTCTATCTCTTTCCATTACGATATCTGTTTTGAGTCTCTCAAAGGGCTTTTCTTTCATGTGAAAATTTCTAACATTTCTTAACTGGAACTTAAAAGGAGTATTTTGCAATTTATCAGTATTTTGAGAATCGCATCCAGATTAGGTTGATACAATTTATCTCGTTTTTTCACTCGAAATTAGATGGTTGTTTGTGGGACTTTCAATATTCAGTCTTGGTAAATTTTGATGATGCAGATTATATATAATTGCGTGAAGAAAAGAGAAATGGTGGGTGGCAAGAAGAAAACCAAGATATGTGACAAAGTGTCACATGAGGAAGATAGGATAAGCCAGTTACCGGAACCTTTGATATCTGAAATACTTTTTCATCTTTCTACCAAGGACTCTGTCAGAACAAGCGCTTTGTCTACCAAATGGAGATATCTTTGGCAATCGGTTCCTGGATTGGACTTAGACCCCTACGCATCCTCAAATACCAATACAATTGTGAGTTTTGTTGAAAGTTTTTTTGATTCCCACAGGGATTCATGGATACGCAAACTCCGTTTAGATTTGGGTTATCATCATGATAAGTATGATCTCATGTCATGGATTGATGCTGCGACTACGCGTAGGATTCAGCATCTTGATGTTCATTGTTTTCACGATAATAAGATACCCTTGAGCATATATACATGCACGACGTTGGTACACTTACGACTCCGTTGGGCTGTCTTGACTAATCCCGAGTTTGTTTCCTTACCTTGTCTGAAGATCATGCATTTTGAAAATGTTAGCTATCCCAATGAGACCACGTTGCAGAAACTTATCTCAGGCTCTCCAGTTCTAGAAGAATTAATACTCTTCAGCACTATGTATCCTAAGGGAAACGTTTTACAATTGCGCTCTGATACGCTAAAGAGACTCGATATCAATGAGTTTATTGACGTTGTGATTTATGCACCTCTACTCCAGTGTCTGAGGGCTAAGATGTACTCAACAAAGAACTTTCAGATCATCAGTTCGGGTTTCCCTGCCAAACTAGATATTGATTTCGTCAATACTGGTGGGAGATACCAAAAAAAAAAAGTGATTGAAGATATCCTCATCGATATTTCGAGGGTCAGGGATCTAGTTATTAGTAGTAATACTTGGAAGGTATACATCTTAACATTTGAGCATATTTGTTTAAAAATATTCCTCCACAAAAGTTTCTCACCGTAACATTTTTTTGTTCACTTATGTTACCAGGAATTCTTTCTATACTCAAAGTCAAGACCATTGCTCCAGTTTCGTTACATATCCCATTTGAATGCTAGATTTTATATATCTGATCTTGAAATGTTGCCAACGCTTCTTGAGAGCTGCCCAAAACTTGAATCTCTCATATTGGTAATGAGTAGCTTTAACCCTTCTTGAGAGCTCCTATTTACACATATTGTTTGAGATAACCTCTTATATGTATCTCTCTACTCAATTTGTTTTCTTTTATTTATTCTTTTGTTCCTGTTTTTGCAGGAAATGGTCAAGAACCAATCCACGCGACGTCATGGGGAGAAGCGAGAACCAAATGTGATGGTTTCAACAGTGCCTTGGTGTTTGGTATCGTCGCTCAAGTTTGTGGAATTGAAACGTTCAATCCCAAGGTATGAAGGAGAAATGGAGCTAGTAAGATATGTCCTGACGAATTCAACAGTCCTGAAGAAATTAAGGCTCAATGTTTACTACACGAAGAAGGCAAAGTGTGCCTTCCTTACAGAACTCGTTGCAATACCAAGATGCTCTAGCACATGTGTAGTCCTTGTTCTTTAATTACTTGAAAGGTATTGATGAACTTTTCGTTTAAGGTCAATCTTTTGGTCGTTAAATTAGTTGATTTTCGGAGGCTTTGAGCCACATGTAAATTTTGCAGTTAAGTCCTTCTTATGCTGGTTGCTGCTCATGTAATAATCATCAATCACCAAGTTTGTTTCGAATTTGATGGATACTTCCACCAAGTCGCTGTCAAATATTTTGTATGCTCCCATGGATAATTATTTTGTATTTTTGTAACTGCATGGTGATTCCTTACATTTCAGGCTTGTTAGCTTTGCAATTTTGTTATTTGTATTTTGGTTTGAGTTAATTACGAGTTGGATTGTTCTTCTTACCTACTTTATGGTTCCTCTGAATAATCTATTCGTAGTCTTATCAAAACCAAATCCAAAAAAGTACTTGTGAATCTATTTCCTTTTTAATTATTGCGTTCATAAATGAAAATGACACCATTTTTATCATAGTGAGGAGCTCAAATTTCAAAACTTTTGATCCGAGACATCTAAGTGTACCGAAATTTGAAACGGGTTATGTCTCCGGTGTAATTTCGACGGCGGATTTCGTCGATTACAGTCGTCGCCACCGTATATTAATACACATTTGGAAGCTCAAATAATGGGCTTCTTGCTTGAAGCCCATTGACGTCGGTACTATTGTATTTGCAATGATTTTAAACGTCGTCGTACAAGTAATAAATCAGAACCCCTAAAACCCTTTTCATCTCTCCGGACACTTCTTCTCCCGACACTTTCCTCTTCAAATCCCAAACGGCTATCTGACTTTGGAAGAAAGAGAGATTCAGAGTGGAGAATATTATGGAAGGAACTTTAGATGAAGAGAATCTAGTCTTCGAAACCACCAAAGGTATCAAACCAATCAAGAGTTTCGATGACATGGGGATGAATGATAAAGTTCTTCGCGGCGTTTATGACTACGGTTACAAGAAACCATCTGAGATTCAGCAGAGAGCTTTGGTTCCGATTCTCAAAGGACGAGACGTCATAGCTCAGGCTCAGTCCGGTACTGGTAAAACCTCTATGATTGCTATCTCCGTTTGCCAAATCGTCAACATATCCTCCAGAAAGTACGTCTCTGTTTTCCCCTGAGATTGAAAACAAATAGTAACCCTTTTTCAGATTTCCAATTTAGGTCACTAAAATTTATCAGAATTACATGATTAATGATCTTGCTTTGTAATTGAGTTGAGGAACACTTATCTGTTTCTCCAATTTGCTAATCTACTTGGTAATACATAGTTAATGATCTTGCTCTGTAATTAAGATGCAGAGCACTAGAGACTGCCATATCTGTTTTCCAGTTTGCTATTTTATTTGGTATGTAACACATGGTTAGTGAGGAACACTTTCTTGACACTATAATGTTTGTTTTCCGATTTACTAAATCCATTTATTACTACATGTTACTGATCTTACTTTATGATTAGTTAGGAACACTTACTTTTAGGCTGCAAGATCTGTTTTTTTACCGCTTTACTAATTAAATGGTTAGATTCATTAGGATGAGGAAGGTTTACTTAAGGCTGTGTGGTATTTTTTTTTTTGTTTCAAGGGTTCAAGTCTTGGTGTTGTCTCCATCAAGAGAGCTGGCTTCACAAACAGAGAAGACTATACAGGCTATTGGGGCACATACCAATATTCAGGCGCATGCTTGCATTGGTGGTAAGAGCATCGGTGAAGATATCAAGAAGCTAGAGCGTGGTGTCCACGCTGTGTCTGGGACACCTGGTCGAGTTTACGATATGATAAAGAGAGGAAGCTTACAAACTAAAGCTGTTAAACTTTTGGTTCTGGATGAATCAGATGAAATGCTGAGTAAAGGTTTGAAAGACCAGATTTATGACGTTTACAGAGCTCTTCCACACGATATTCAGGTTTCGATCTCAATTGTTTAAACAGTAGTAATAATTAGTAGATCCTAGTTTCTATGATAATATGAAGTTAATACGGTTGGTTTATAGGTTTGCTTGATTTCTGCTACTCTTCCTCAAGAGATTTTGGAGATGACAGAAAAGTTTATGACAGATCCTGTGAGGATTCTTGTGAAGCCTGATGAATTGACTCTTGAAGTAAGTTTTTCCTTCTGCCATTTTTATGCTTTAAGTTTTAGTTTTATCATGAAATGCATCAACCTTTGGTTTTATAGGGAATCAAACAATACTATGTTGATGTTGATAAAGAAGAGTGGAAATTCGATACTCTTTGCGATCTTTATGGAAGACTTACTATTAACCAAGCTATTATCTTCTGCAACACAAGACAAAAGGTAAAAGACTCTTGTTCTTAAGCTCTGGTCCCTCCACTTTTGTCGATAATATTATACCTTTGATCTGCGTTTTTTATATATATGAAAGGTTGATTGGCTTACTGAGAAGATGAGGAGTAGCAATTTCATAGTCTCATCAATGCATGGAGACAAACGTCAAAAGGAGAGAGATGATATCATGAACCAGTTTCGGTCATTTAAAAGCCGTGTTTTAATCGCCTCAGATGTATGGGCACGAGGGATCGACGTTCAAACTGTATGATCTCTCTTTCTCTCATTCTCTGTCTTTTAACTATCAATGTCACAAAGAAACTCCATGTTGACATTAAAAACTCTTTATGTAACTAGGTTTCTCATGTCATCAATTATGATATACCCAACAACCCGGAGCTATACATTCATCGTATAGGACGAGCTGGTCGTTTTGGTCGTGAAGGTGTTGCCATTAACTTTGTAAAATCTTCGGATATGAAAGATCTTAAGGATATTGAGCGACATTACGGTACTAAAATCCGCGAGATGCCAGCTGATCTTGTCTAAAGATGTTGTTTCCTTGAAGCTGAAGTTATAGAATCGGTTTTGAAAGAAGTTTTGTTCTTCAACTATCCATTGGTTTAGACTTAGGCACAAGCTCTTTGAAAATGTATACCTCACTTCAGTCATTTCTTTTGTACCAACCAAAATAATATTATTGTAGCTATTTTATTTTCTGAAAATCAACAAATTGTGTTTGGCTAAAGGCTTCGTGATGAATCCAAAATTGTTCTCATTTAGAAATTGTATGATGCTTTGGTTTGATGGAATTTATCGATGTAGTAAGAAATTTTGGTTCGGTTAAATCCGGTTAAAGTAATTGACGGTAACGGTAACGGCAATTGACGGTAGATATATACACGGCCACGGCGTCTCCGTATACAGAGGAAGTTTCTCTGATCGCCATTTCCACGTCGTACTAAGCTTCTCTTTCGCCATCCGTTTTAGGCAACGAAGACGAAGATCATGAAAGGGCTTACGAGGCTTCTCAATTCTCTTTCGCGACATACAGCTTCCGTAACTTGTTCTCCATCTTCTTCTTCTCTTCTGATATCACGTCGCTCTCTGTTTATCTCGGCGGCGACACACTTTCCGGTGAATTTCTCGGAGTCGATAACAACTAATGCTTCTCGTAACTGTTCGAGATCTTCTTCATTTCCCTTCAATTGGATCGGTATGGTAATTTCTAGGTCGCTAATCTTCACATTTGTATATCAGTAAAATGTTAAAAGAGTAGTCTTTTTGTCACATGATTCTTGAAAATGAAATCTGATGGCTTGAAATTGGTGTAATGAGCAGAGCAAAGGAGGACAATGTTTATCCAAACACAATCAACACCAAACCCCTCTTCTCTAATGTTTAGTCCTGGTAAACCAGTTATGGAGATTGGAAGTGCTGACTTCCCTAATTCTCGCTCTGCTATGAGTTCACCTTTAGCTAAAGCCATTTTCGCCATTGATGGTATTCCTCGTCTTTTGCTACAACATACAATTGTTTCCTCCTCATATAATCCGTGTTTTGTGACTAAGATTGTCTCTGTTGATGCAGGTGTAGTTCGAGTTTTCTATGGGTCAGATTTTGTTACTGTAACAAAGTCAGATGATGTAACATGGGATATACTCAAGCCTGATATCTTTGCAGTGGTAATGGACTTTTACTCTTCTGGTCAGCCTTTGTTTCTCGACTCACAAGCTACAGCTGCCAAGGATACCGCTATTCATGAGGTAGGCTGCTGCCAATGTTTGCTAGACTTAGACTTTTAAAAAGCCAAATACTAATCAATGATTGTTTCTCAGGATGACTCTGAAACTGTAGCAATGATTAAGGAACTCTTGGAGACGCGTATCCGACCATCAGTCCAAGATGATGGAGGGGACATCGAGTATTGTGGATTCGATACGTAAGTTTTTTATTTGAGTTAAAAGCAAATGTTCAATAAGATCGGATTTATCTTTATCAAAGCTATTTGTTTTGGTTAGGGAAACTGGTATAGTGAAGCTTAGAATGCAAGGAGCTTGTAGCGGTTGTCCAAGTTCATCTGTTACTTTGAAATCCGGAATTGAGAATATGCTTATGCATTATGTTTCCGAGGTAAAGCTGATAAGGAGATGTCCTACCATTTATCATTTCTGTTATTCTTTTGCTGTTGAGGGAGAATCATGATCTTGTTAATAGTCTACTCTTGTTCTCTAATCATTACTCACCAAAGCGTTTGTGCAAAACACAGGTCAAAGGTGTTGAGCAAGAATTCGATGGTGAAGAGGAGGGAACATCTTCTGGTCCAATGGAGTAGAGTAACAGAAATGCATCACAAAAAAACTTGAGATTTGTTGCTGCTCTTCAATATACAGAAGAAGAATAAACTAGAGGTACATTAGTTTTGTCTTCTCCTGAACCTGGAAGCCTCAGAAAACTATAGACTACTGGAAAACATGGAGTTGTCTCATATAACCCAATAATTGAAATTTTTACGGTTATATACTTATATGGCTTCTAGTGAGCGTTCACCAAGTGTAGCTGAAAGGGTAAAGATTTGTTGCACAAAGTTAAGTAGAAGTTTTTGCTGATTTGAAGTTATATAAGGTTTGTGATCGCATCGATGATTCAATACATTAACAACGGGTTTTATAGATTTAATCAAATATGATCCTTACAAACCACACTGAGAATAGTTATACGACATAGATACAGTTGCTGGTTAAATAGCAAACTCAGTTACGGCATATCTTGGCGGTAGGCATTGTGACACAGACTGGAGCATACTTCTTCTTGGCAGCTTCTGTTCCTCTCTTTGGCTCATCGTCTGCCATTGCCACCTTAGCTAAGGAGCACACAGCTGCAGCTGCAGCTGTGAAGACAAGATCCCTCCTCATCTTCATGCTCTGTTCTTGCTTCTTGTTCTCCAAGCTGGTTGTGTTTTCACTCCCGGAGGCTTTGACCACCGTGAGGCTTCGTCTGCTGTTGCTGGAGATGTTTGCCGGAAGGTTTGAGACGGTAGGGAGAAATGAAGATGTCATGGTCATTGACGCCATTGCAATTGGTAAGTTGGATTCCCACGTGTGATCTCTTTATCTCTCTCTGTTTCTTGTTTATCTGATGACTTGGTGATGGATTGTGTTTTAAAAGTTGGGGATGATCCAGTTCCTTATCCAAAATATGAATTTATAGCAAATGGGTTTTTGCCACGTGTCTCTGTGCTATCCTTATTTTCCAAACAAAATGAACACTAGAAGCTTTCTTTCTTGTAGTGTCCGGAAGAACTAGGTCCATTCTTGATTCTTGGGCAAAAAAGGTCAAAAGCCCAATTCACTTCTTCGAAAGCCAAAACGGACGAGTAGTCACTTTAGTCAGTCAGTGGTCACGACCTTTTTCTGGCCCAAACAGAAACTAATAGAATTAAATTAGGTAGGTGCTATTATTCCATTTTCAAAACAATATAAAAAGGGGTTATTGCTAAAATAGGATCTTTTTAGACAAAAAATTTGAAATTAGGCACTTGTCTATTTGACTTACAAGAATAGGTATTTTCATGTATTTGAATTGACGAATTTGCCCTTGAGTTTTTCTTCTTCTTCATGCTTCTTCTTCTTCATCGTTCTTCTTCTTTCTTCTCTTTTTTTTTTTTCCAGAAACTGTAAATCCATTTT
>Ga0041059_1002976_pt1 | contig 12064 bp, 6 predicted proteins | sample AraColnosormetaG_FD_56232 | JGI IMG/M metagenome (GOLD analysis project Ga0041059, IMG submission 56232) | Arabidopsis roots microbial communities from North Carolina, USA - Col MF nosort | ecosystem: Host-associated > Plants > Roots > Unclassified | place: USA: North Carolina | collected 2013-09-02 | reverse complement strand
CCCCCCCCGGTTATGATTCCTGCTATCACAAAGAATGGAGTGGATTTTCAAAGCAATCCACATCCTCTTCCTTAGCGATAACATCCTGGAACTGTCAAGGATTGGGGAGCTCCATGACAGTTCATAGACTCCGCGAAATGCGCCGGAGTTTCTTCCCGGAGGTGTTATTCCTTATGGAGACTAAGAACCAAGATGAGTATGTAGGTCGGGTGTTCCAATGGCTGGGATATGCGCATAGTTTCACAGTCCCTCCGTCAGGACTTAGCGGGGGATTGGCGCTTTTTTGGAAACACGAAACCGACCTTGAGATTTTGTCATTCTCCCCAAATTTCATTGATGTTAAAATTCAGGTAAAGGCAAAGTCCTTCTTTCTTACTCTGGTTTATGGAGATCCTGTCCAACAAAATAGAAGAGCTGTATGGGACCAAATCTCCTCCCTAAGAGGCTTCTCTGAGGAAGCTTGGCTGCTAGCTGGAGACTTTAATGAGCTATTGGATAACTCAGAAAAAAGAGGTGGTCCTCCCCGTTCCCAAAACTCCTTCATTAATTTTCGTAGCTTTGTCTCCCAAAATGGTCTCTGGGACCTTAAGCATTCAGGTAACCCATTTTCGTGGCGAGGAATGAGGTATGACTGCTTGGTTAGACAACGGTTAGATCGAGCCATGGCAAATAATTCTTGGTTGGAGAGTTTCCCATCGGGTCGAGCTGAGTATCTGCGTTTCGAAGGATCAGATCACCGGCCTGTAGTGATTTTTGTGGATGAATCCAGGGCTAAACGTCGAGGCCTCTTCCGCTTTGATAATAGACTCCGGGAAAATAAGGATATCCACAAACTTATTCAGGATACCTGGAGTAACACAAGAGAGACCTCAGTTCTCTCTAAAATGAACAGCTGCAGACTAGAAATCATAAAATGGACCAAACTCCAGAATTTGAATTCAGCCTCCGCGATTAGAGATTACCAAATGGCTTTGGAGGAGGCTCTCTCCTCGGACCCTCCAGACCCTGAAGTCATAGGAGATCTCACAGTAAAACTTGAACAAGCGTACAAACTTGAAGAACAGTTTTGGCAACAGAGAAGCAGAGTGCAGTGGTTGCATAGTGGTGATCGGAATTCAAGTTACTTCCATGCTATCACAAGGAACCGAAGATTCCAGAACCGCATCACTGTATTAGAGGATTCTTCAGGAGTGCCTAGACATGAGGATCACCAACTATCCCAAATAATTTCGGAGTACTTCCAACAAATCTTTACCTCAGAATCAGATGGAGATTTTCGGGTGGTTAATGAGGCAATTGAACCTATGGTTTCCCAAGAAGACAATGTCAGGCTAACTAGAATACCAGACGCTGAAGAGATTAAGGTGGCAGTGTTTAATATTAACGCAACCAAAGCCCCAGGACCCGATGGGTTTACAGCGGGCTTCTACCACTCTTACTGGCAGATTATTGCACCCGAGGTGATCCGCGAGGTTCAGCTTTTCTTTAGCACTAGATCTTTCCCACGACGTATGAATGAGACCCATATCTGCCTTATTCCCAAAGGTTTGGGACCACGTAAAGTGGCTGATTACCGCCCTATTGCTTTGTGCAATATTTTCTACAAAATTGTAGCTAAAATTCTTACCAATCGAATGCAACAGATCCTTCCAAAGCTGGTATCCGAAAACCAATCCGCTTTTGTCCCCGGTCGAGCTATCTCCGACAATGTCCTTATAACTCATGAGATTTTACATTATCTCCGACTCTCCTCAGCTACTAAATATGGCTCAATGGCGATTAAAACCGACATGAGCAAAGCGTATGATAGAGTAGAGTGGGACTTCCTCAAAGCAGTTCTCATTCGTTTTGGATTTCATGAGATTTGGATGGAGTACTCGAGTGTGTCACATCCGTCTCGTATTCATTCCTGCTGAATGGTGCTCCTCAAGGCAAAGTTTTTCCGACCCGAGGGCTGCGACAGGGAGATCCCTTATCGCCGTACCTCTTTATCCTGTGCACGGAGGTCTTATCTGGGTTGTGTAAAAGAGCCCAACTCTTAAACCAGCTCCCAGGCATCAGTGTATCTCAAAATGGTCCACGCATAAACCATCTTCTCTTCGCCGATGACACGATGTTTTTCATAAAGTCGGATCCAAAGAGTTGTTCCAAACTTGCTGAAATACTGCTAAGATATGGCAAAGCCTCGGGGCAAAGCATTAACTTCCACAAGTCTTCGATCACCTTTTCATCCAAGACCCCAAACGGAGTAAGGAGGAGAGCTAAGAGAAGTTTAAAAATCACAAAGGAGGGAGGGGCTGGTAAATACTTAGGTCTCCCTGAGCATTTTGGACGCAGTAAAAGAGATGTTTTTGGCGCAATTGTCGACAAGATCAGACAGAAATCTCACAGCTGGGCGACTCGCTTCCTCTCCTCAGCTGGGAAACAAGTTATGCTTAAAGCGGTGTTGGCTTCGATGCCACTCTATGCCATGACCTGCTTTAAATTGCCCATCTCGTTGTGTAAGAAAATTCAGTCCCTGCTAACACGTTTCTGGTGGGATGATAAGCCTGACAAAAGAAAAACATCTTGGGTGGCTTGGACCAAGCTATCGACGCCTAAAAATGCTGGGGGTTTGGGCTTTCGTGATATTGAGAGATGCAATGACTCCCTGCTAGCCAAGCTGGGGTGGCGCATCATCCAAAATCCGGATTCCTTGTTAGCTCGCATGTTGACTAGCAAATACTGCAGAGACTCCTCCTTTATGGAGTGTAAGATTACTTCTAGACCTTCTCATGGTTGGCGTAGCATTATAGCAGGCAGAGCGATATTAAAACAAGGGCTGGGATGGCTAATCGTTAATGGAGATAAAGTCAACCTCTGGCAGGATCCCTGGCTATCCATCTCGAAACCGCTGACTCCTGTTGGACCTGCAGCTAGAGAACATCAAGAACTGAAAGTGTCCCACCTGATTAACCAGGTTACAAAGCAATGGGACTGGGAACGTATCTCTCAGATTCTCCCTGGGTATGAACCCCTCATATCACAACTGCCTGGACCAGCTTGCAGAGGAGAGGACAAATTGGTCTGGTTACCGGTTAAATCCGGTTGTTATACTTCACGCTCAGGATATGGACTGACCTCGGTGGAGTTTGTGCCACCAGCTCTTACGCGCTTCAATTGGCAAAGGCAACTTTGGAAACTGCCTACTATGCCCAAAATAAAAACCTTCCTGTGGAAAGCGGCGAGAGACGCTCTTCCAGTGGGGCTGCAGCTAGTGAGAAGGCATATTACGCCTCAAGGAGAGTGTCATAGATGTGGGGCTTTGGAGTCAACCACACACATGCTATTTCATTGTGAATTTGCGGTGCAGGTCTGGAACTTGGCTCCTATTCAGATGGAAAATATCCCTTGGGGGTCTTCAGTCACGGATGCTCTGAGTCTACTCAAGAGGTCTCGCAACCTTCCTCCGTCAGGATTACATAAAGCGTGTCTGTTTGCGTGGATCAGCTGGCACATCTGGAAGGCAAGAAACCATCTGATTTTTAATAACACCAATTACTCTGCGATAGAGATAATCACGAAAGCAGTGCAGGATGCACGGGCATGGCAATCAGCCCAAATTATTTGTTCGGAAAATCGAGGAGTGTCATCTCCTTCATTAGTTCCCCCTCTTTCTACACAGGGATTCATCTGCTGTGTAGATGCGGCGTGGCAGGCACAGACGTCGCTAGCTGGCTCCGGATGGATCTTCAAGACAGCCACAAATCTAGAAGCGGAGTCGGGGCCTTACTCAGCTGGATGCATCCGCGTTCATTCAGTCCTCGCGGCGGAAGCTTGGGCCATTAAGTCGGCCTTGTGTCATGCCTTGCAGTTAGAGAAAACTGAGCTCGTGTTGTGTTCGGACTCAAAGACTTTAGTCGATGCTCTGACTTCCAATACCCAAATCAATGAAGTCTTTGGGTTACTTGAGGAAATTAGATCACTTCAGACTAGTTTCCTCTCCCTATCCTTTCGTTTTATTCCTCGTATTGATAATGTGATAGCTGATTCTGCAGCAAAACTCTCTCTCTGTAGTTTTGGTAACAGTGGGGGTTTCTTCCCTGGAACTCTGTTATTCGGTTAAGTTTATTGAATGAATACAATTGGTTTGACAAAAAAAAAAAGAATGAGTCTTGTATTATTGATTGATGTTTTTACTTTTTACTTTTTAGTTATTAGTTATTTACGAAGAAGGTGGTACCCTTCAATAGAGAAGAAAAAGATAGAGCAGCTAATAAGAAGAATGTAGAGAAAATACATATCAATAATGTTTCTCACTAGGGGTGACCATAAAAATCAATATTCAACTGGATTTTCTTCTAGGCCATTCTTCGGAGCAAATTACTTGAGGAGACGATTCGGTTAATCACGAGACTCGTAATACACATGAGCCGTATGTTCAGTGGCTGCTCGTTGCCGGTTTGAAAATCGCCTGTTTATAATCATCATCACCTACTGTTTGAGCACATTTATAAGTTACTGTTTAAAACAATATTAGTTTATGAAATTTATAAGAAGTTGTTTTCAAATCCTAATGATACATTATTATTGACTTTGAGTATACAAAATCTATACAAACTCTTCTTTTTTTTAAAAAAAATGTCTTGTATGATAAATTTATTGCGGTAGTTTTTAACATTCGTCTATTGTTCTTGCAGTGAACTCATCAGATCTGTCAGTACATCTATTTGTATCCTTAGAACCCTTGCAACTTTGTAATAAATTTTTCAACTGGAGTAGTAGTAACAGCAACCACTACATCAATGGAGATCAAAAGACTATGAAACTTTATAAAAAAAAAAACCACAAGCCTACATACATAAAAGATGGCTTAAAACAAGAAAGTAGAAACATTAGTAGGAATAACTTAAAACATTTAAATGATTTGAAAAGCAGAAATTATTTTCTTGTTGAATTAAGTAAACTCAAACTCCAGCGTTTGCAAAGAAAGTTTGTTTTTTGATTTTCAAGTGTAGCTCCAAGGCCCATAACTTTGATAATAGTAAAAGCCCAAAGGCCCAGATATGAAAAGCTCGCTTATCTTTTTTTCTTTCTATGACACGGTGATGATGCGAATGAATCGTGTGAGAAGAGAGACTGAAGAAGAGCTACAAAAAATGAGAGAGCTCCTGTGAAGTGACGAAGAGACGAAGAAGAAAGAGAACATTAATGGCGGCTACTCCGTGGTACTTTGTCGCAGTACTTCTCACCATTCTTACCAGCTCTCAGGTTCCAATTTCCAACCCTAATTCTCCAATTCCTTTCTGTACTTCTCTTGCTAATTATGATTGAATCGAGATTCGTTTCCTCTATGTTTCGACATTTCCTGAACTCTTAGAATTTCGGCGACTTTATAGATCTAGAAATTGAGTTATCGTTGGTGTTATTGTCGCCAAATCTAGTTCTGGATCATGTATGTCGGTTAGAGTGTGATAATTGCTATTTTCCACGGCTTCGAACAATGTCATGTTAGATCGGTAGATTCGATTATTCCAGTTGATTCTGCTGTTAATTTGCGAGTGCTTGATTGATTTGATTTTTCGATATTATATGTAGCTGAAGAAGTTTAGTGAGAATTTGTTTTCACCAAAAGCTGTTATTAGTCTAACACAAGTCATGATCATCATTCTTTATGTTCTTCTGGCTTTAGGTTTTAGATAGAAACTGAACATAATTCACTGGATAGATTCGAAAATGAGAGAAGTTTTTGTTTCCATTCTCTCACTGTGTAAACTTTATGCCTCAGGGGATTCTAACAACTCTTTCTCAAAGTGATGGAGGTTATAAGTATGATTATGCTACTGTTCCCTTTCTTGCTGAAGTTTTTAAGGTATTTTCTTCTTCTCTAAAAACTTGATGACTGGTACTGGATTTTTGCATGTCGTATTTAGCTGCTGAGTTTGTTTTACTATTGTTAATTTCTTCTGCAGCTGATCATTTCTGGTTTATTTCTCTGGAGAGAGATGCGGACATCTTCCTCAACAACTTCAAGGATTACTACGGATTGGAAGAGTGTGCGATTATTTGTTATTCCGTCTCTTATTTATCTGATACATAACAATGTGCAGTTTGCTACATTGACTTATGTGGATACGTCCACTTATCAGATAATGGGTAATTTGAAGATTGTGACCACTGGCATACTGTTTAGGTATCTGTTTTGTGTGCCTTCTCTTTCTCTGTTGTGCTGAGTTCTCTCTGTTGATTAACTAATTTGTAATCTGTCGTTGTGATAGGTTATTTTTGAAAAGGAAACTATCTAAACTTCAGTGGATGGCAATTGGTCTTTTAGCTGTTGGAACAACTACCAGCCAGGTGAGGTGATGCATACACATTAAAATTGTGTATGCTATTTTCCTTTCTATCTTATTACTCATAGTCTTATGTTTTTCAAAATGGTTCATGTTATTCTACTTAGCTGGTAGCTCACTAGTTTTTTACTGGTAATTTAAAAGCTAAGCTGGCATCGAAATTTCAACCATTCAATTGGATTGTCGTTTCAGGTTAAGGGTTGTGGAGAAGCTTCTTGTGATTCTTTATTCACGGCACCAATACAAGGTTATTTGCTGGGCATCCTCTCAGCTGGTTTGTCCGCGCTAGCTGGAATCTACACAGAGTTTCTGATGAAGAGAAACAATGACACCTTATACTGGCAAAACTTGCAGTTATATACGTAGGTATCTCTTCTTTGCATCAAACTTTCTCATGCCTAGAGTATTATTGTCACACTTCTTATTCAACTTAAAAGCCTCGTCGTTAGGCATAAGGCGATGATATCCAGTTCAATCATATCTTTGCTTTCTTTACTCACCAGGTTTGGTTCACTTTTCAACGTAGCTCGACTTATAGCAGATGATTTCAGACACGGGTTTGAAAAGGGTCCTTGGTGGCAACGTATCTTTGATGGGTACAGCATCACCACTTGGCTGGTAGTTCTGAATCTCGGATCCACTGGCTTACTGGTCTCGTGGTTAATGAAGTATGCAGACAACATCGTCAAGGTGAAAGATCAATCTTGTTCTTCATAATCAACCAAAAGAATGTTAAAAAAAAAAACTGTGCTTAAATTCACATTTTACATTTTTCTTCTAGGTTTATTCTACATCAATGGCGATGCTACTTACTATGGTTGCATCCATATACCTTTTTAGCTTCAAACCGACACTGCAGGTTTGTATATGATTTATCTTGGATCGGATCTTCTTTCCTGTATTCGTCTCATTTGTCTTCTTTACCTGAAACAATCCTGCAGCTTTTCTTGGGTATTGTCATATGCATCATGTCACTCCATATGTACTTTGCTCCTCCACACACGCTCGTGGACTTGCCCGTGACAAACGAAGCACATGCCAAGACCTTAAAGCAAGTTGTCGTAGAAGAAAAGACAGATTCTTGAATTAAATTGGACGAAAAGGTTAGTTGAACACATAGAAAACAATTTGCTAAGTAAATGAACACAATGATCTTCTTCTAGCTTCATTTCTATTAGAGAATGAGAAACTTGGATGTGAGTTCTTTTGAAGAAATGATCTGATAGTTTGTTTATTCACGTACCGATTCTTTTCTTTGTAAATGTACATCGAGGTGCCTAGAAATAGTAAATTCGATTGTTGAAGCCTGTTGTTTACTTTTTCTTACGCTGATGATATGTAAGAAGTGTCTACCAGATAAACTATTGTGTTCCTTTTTTTGACCGGCTGGTCTGATATGTTTGGGTCATCTGGAGTTGGTTCAGGTTTGGTTTATAGGCATTGAGCTTTTGTATAGGAGTTGGTTCGGGTTTGGTTTATAGGCATCGAGCTTTCTTAAGTGTGGACGTTCTCAAGCACGACGCTATTACGGATTCGGAAGAAAATAAATGTTATACCACAAAACACAACATATAGAACAAATTTGATTTAGCTTCCATTCTTGTTTGAAACAATGGTCACATGTCGTAAGCAACACAGTACAGATTGACAATAAAATCATTACCTATGTAACTTTTGTTTTATATCCCGTCTTTTTCCCCCGCATATTTTCGTTGGTACGAAGTTACAAATTGATGATAATCAATCATTTTCTTAATAAATGGTAGTTTATCCAATTTTTTTAATACGATTTCGTATCTTTGCAGTGCAGATCAAAACTTAAGAAAAAATGTAGTTGAAGTCTATTATACTAGTGTGACAGATTATGGCCACGAGTCACTCTATTCCATTGGTTCTTATTATTTATGACACATTGGGGAAAGTGAAATGCTAAGCCAAATCCGTAACGATAGGGGCACTTGTATTGCAAACATTAAAAGAACACGACGTACTAGTCGTCGCATGCATGCAACTAGAAAGATTTAGATGTTTCCAAAGAATCAAGAATGGGTCCATCTTCCCTCATTTAAACCCATTTTATCCCCAACGAAAATTCAAGAAACGATCACACTCCTCCTCCACTAATAAATTCGATCAAATATTGAGCTTTAGATAGATGATCATTAGGGTTATTTTGACCAATAGAGAATCTCCATTAACTTGCATTTTAAGTCTGATCATAAACCTGAGTTAACGATGTTCAACGCATAAACTTTGATAATTTAGAAAATTGAATTATTTTTTCCATCACCAAGTTGCCTTCAACACTAAATTCGATCGTAGTCTTTACAGTTACTAAGGAACCAAGAAGAAGAAGCATTAAATTCGCTTTTGTTGTGTGAAAACGAAAACTACCAAAAATTCAACGAAGCCAATTAATGAGAAATACAAGACACACAAAAGAGTTATCTCAGTGCATTTAATATGTGAAGTGATTAATATAGCAGCCTCCAATGTTGAATTTGTTACAATCAAGGGATTAACTAAGAAAACAAAAAACAAATTAAATTGGCATCGAAGTAATATAGTATGACCTTGAAACTGTAAATCAACACTTTAGTGATTTTAAAATCTTCCTAGAAACAGTCATAGCCGTTTAACTTTTGTTCTTGTTTGACATTTTTCTAAAAATAAATAAAATCGGGCTTTAATTCATAGTTAAAACACAATTTTATTTTCGACTGAAGTTTGTGTGTTTAACAATGAATTAGAGGTATTTTAGGCATAAACCATGAGACATTAAGGTCGAGATAACTTGGGGTCTCGGGTTGTGTCTTTTCATTTATTTGTCAAAAAGCAGCTGTGATTTGGTTACTATGTGAGGAAATGTTATTAAAAGTTAGTAATGAAATATATAAAAGTCATGGTATTTTTATTCATTATCAAGTGTATGTGAAATACACATACTTTTGGACATACATATAGAAAGAATTAGATTTGTCTATTACAAATTTATATCGCATTTGATGTAGTCGACGACCGAGATGAATCAAATGAACAAGATACATAAAAAAGACAAACATTAACACACAAAAGAACAAAACTAATAAAATTAACATAGTATCAAAAAATGAAATAAAGAAAAGAAAATTTCAAAATCTAGTACGTGCTTGCATCTACATGATCCAACGAAGTTCTTCGCCTATCCACAATATATTGTTTTGCCTATATAAACACATCTCCCATTTCCTCATAAGAAACCTCAAGCCCTAACTAAAATCTCAAGATAAACCTATAGTTGTCTTGTCAAACAATCAAACCCTTTTTAGATATAGAAAATGGGAATCAAATTCAGCCAAGGTCCTTCGAATACAACCATTCACAACAGAAGTCATCAAGATGGTGAGGATCAAAGGAACGAGACGGCGACGAAGATCAATCATGACAAGCCTCAAAATCAATCAAGTAGCTTTCAGATTCCACTTCATTATCCAAAGTATACAAAGAGTGATTATGAGAAAATGCCAGAGTGGCAATTGGATCGGCTTCTGAGAGAGTACGGCTTGCCGGTTATCGGAGATTCTTACGAGAAGAGGAAATTTGCCATCGGAGCATTTCTCTGGTCGTCGGAGAACGAGCACTAGATCATATGTTATCGTAATAGACGTCATCGTTTCATATGGTACTGTTTGAATAAAGATAAGTTGGTGAAAGCGTGGAAAAGAAACATGTTTGCATGTAGATATTATCCTGGACATGTATGTTTTATATAATATATATATATGTATTAATGTATTTGTATATATGGTGTGTTTCTCTACTCTCCATGTATGTTACCTCATGGGCACGACATTTGTAATAACTATACTAAGCTTAATAATTTTCTAGCGTTTTCACATATACAATTAAAAATAATCATTATTTAGTTATTCCAATATTTTTTTTACAAAACAGTTTTTATAATTGTGAACCAATAGTAATCTGATAAGTTTCATTATTTTGAATTATTGCATCTTGAAGTTTATAAGTTATTAATATCATTCAATTAGAAAAAAAAAACTAGAAAATCAATCTTAATTTGTGAAACAAAATTAAAAAAGTTAGAACATCAATTTATTAAGAACAAAATGGAATATATATGTGACAATATTTTGCTTTATTATTTTACTCTCCATCTAAACATTCTTATTTTTGCGATTTTTGATATACTAGTATGTGATTAAAAAGCGAGAAGTACTTTTAGAAACACGAATCCATGAAATTTCTTGCAACACACATGACACATCCAATATACTTGTACGAGTGTGTGTTAAATATTGTGGATTTATAACTAAAGAATAATTGACAGTTAGTGAATTGACTAAAACAACTGCTTTGGTGGAAGACATGTTGGCAACCTTAGGGCTGTTAGTTTGTTTGACACTGCAGATCTATTTCACGTCATGAATGGTTTTGGCGTTTTTGTTAGGGTTTCAGGTCTATTTCGTGCAGATTCAAACGTATACATGGATTTTTTTTAATAAGTAAAATAGGATAGTTTGATTCCGTTACAAGTTCAGCATGGACCTATCAAGCTCCACGCTCTATGATGGACGTGTATGTGCTTATTCGAATGACCATCCGAAACAGAAATTTTCACGAATTGACCACCTTTATTCGTTACGGGATTCACCCATACACGTGAACGGGTAATGACTGTTTTAAATTGTAATGTTTATTCCAGTTTTCAGTATGTACACTTTGCTTCTTGTTATCTATATATACATTTTTGCAGCCATTTTATGAAATAAATCTTGGATTTGGGATTTATTTACAGTAGTTGTCACTGGCATTTAATAATTGTTTTTGATAATTAGAAAGAAAATCTTTGAATTAAATATTTGACAATCTTCCCAAAATCTCTCCACATTAACTACACGATTAGTTACTAAAATAAACTTCCGAAATATTTAATATCATTTAATTACTACAAAATTATCATTTTTGATATTGTTTTTCTACATGACTATAATAATTCGATTATAATCATTAAACCGCAGAGATATTTGATAACATTTAATTACTACAAAATTAAAAAATATTTAGACAATGATTCATAAACATATCATAAATAAAACCAGTGAGTTTTTTTTACGGGGCGGATTGGCGGGACGGATTTGACAGGACGTTACTTAATAACAATCGTAAACTATAAAATAAAAATATTTTATAGATAAATACAATTTGCAAACTTTTATATATAGTAACTTTAAAAAATAAATTGTCTCCGCCGTATACCGCGGGTTAAAATCTAATTCTTAGTATATTTTCTTTGTGAAAGAACAAAATGCACTAATTGAAAGAACTCGAATACGCCTGGACAAAACTCAAAACAATTTAGCCTTCAAGCAGCAAACTCAACCGCTTATCCACATGACAAAATTAACCATGAAAATCAATCGGTTTTTATAGGTACGTAGTGTGGTAGTGACAATGTACATGCATGACGTTGAGTAACTGAAATTGAGAAAACTTCTTAAAAAGTTTAAACTTACAACAATTTTATGAAAATTCACCTCAACTTTTGTAAAATTTTGGATATTTTAATGAGAGATTGAGAGCATATATGTACTTGATGAGTAGTTTTAAAAATTATTATAAGAATTTGAGTGCACCTTTAATTTTTAAACAAAGTGTTTTGAATAGTGATAAGGAATTTCGTTGATTTATCTGATTCACCAAATAGTATTTTGTTAGTAAATAATGAAAAAAAA
>Ga0041059_1002975_pt1 | contig 12064 bp, 11 predicted proteins | sample AraColnosormetaG_FD_56232 | JGI IMG/M metagenome (GOLD analysis project Ga0041059, IMG submission 56232) | Arabidopsis roots microbial communities from North Carolina, USA - Col MF nosort | ecosystem: Host-associated > Plants > Roots > Unclassified | place: USA: North Carolina | collected... | reverse complement strand
TATCTCATCTGTTTGCATCACACCGGATTGGATTGACATCCTAAAATACTACAACGACAAGATAGTGTTTTAGGGATTAATTGAGTAAAATCCTACTATCATTTTGCCATCTTCGAAAATCAACTCCTTCAAACTTATCCAATTTTCCAAACTTTGACGTCATCTCACACACATAAACATTAGCCATTGTTCACCGAAATTACTCTTTAAGATTGTTGTAATGTGACGTTGTATCTCCGGGACGTAGTGAACGTGAACTTGGATAATGATTGAATCGTGCTTAGAAGCACTTTCCTTAAAGAGTATTTCGACCCTTCTCAACCCTTAGGTTACACGAAATCCCTTCTAGGATACGACAATCAAAGTACTATCTCTTGTTCTAGGCAAAGATACAAGAGAAACAAATAGAATTTCTAGTGTTTGTTTATGTGTTTCACCAAAGAATATCTCAATCCTTTGGTCTTATGAATCTCTGTTTTTTCTCTCTATTCTTTTTCTCTTCTACTTTCTAATGATGCAAAGAGGAAGAGTTGTATAAGGGCCAATGATCTCGACGTACGTTTGCAACCGCACGTTTAATCGTAACTGTAATTCCAATAGTTACTTTGGTTTATAAGTAACCATTGACGAACAGTTTTCTTGGTTAATATGATAACCATTGGTTCACTTAAATCTCCAACATATTTCCTTTTACGATGCCTCCAATCTTAACTTCGTTTAACTCATCATCTTCTTTGTAAACAACCTTCCCTTTAAATCTTGAACCCCCATAACGTGAGTTCATGCTCACCCATCATTATTTCTACATCCTTCCTTTTAGTTTTGAACCATTCATGTCCTTTTGACTCTTTCACTCGATTTTCTTCCCAGTCTTCGATTTATCTCACCACTTCTCACAGTACCCATCCTTCTCGAATCCTTAATTATTTGGTTCTTCCCTTGCTATCCCAACTCGTTTTACTAGCACTACTTCACTATTCTTCCTTACTTGATGCCGGTCCTGGCTTCACTATAAACGCATATCGTTCCTTAGATATGTGTATTGTTGTTTCACTCTTCTTCTTTTTCAATATTATCTTTACCACGTCTTCTTATCGATCTTTGTCACCAATTCTTTGATGAGTAGACTCTGATCAATCTTCTTTGTATCTACGATCCTTCTCCCATTTTGTACACTTCTCCCTTTAAAGGCTCCAATTGAATTACTTAACTCATTACTCTTCTTTACCGACTTTCTCCTTTATGTTTTGGATCTTTCATACCTTGCACCTATACTCGCTCGATAATCTTCTTGCAATATCTCTATCTTGGACCTTCCCGCTTACACCAGTTTACTCTCTGATCATGTATCCTTTTTCGAACATTACCATTTGATCCTTAGACGCAGTTTTCTTCCCACATCCCTTCGATAACGATGTTCCTTTGATCAAACTTCACCTTCTCGGTTTTTGATTCACCTTACCTTGTCAAACTACACCTTCTTTTTCCCTTTATAATGGTCCCAAAAATTTACTCCATATCCTTCCTTGAACTCCATCATTCTTACCATATATATGGATTTGTGATCACCACCTATGTCTCTTAAATTGTTTTGCTCCCCCAATACTCAATCTCTTCTTCACTCACTTCTTTGTTGTGCTCCTTACTCTCCATTTAAGTGAAATCCAATAACTCTCCTTCTAATCACTTACTTCTTCTCAGTTTTCATCACTTCCCTCATGCCTTACTCAAATTAATAAGTCTTTCTCATCATTCTTCCAAATGATCTCATTCATCTTCCGTTTTCCTCCTTCCTTAGAAATGATCTTTACACCTTCGGCTCTTGTCCTCTACAACTCGCATTTCATCACCCACCTTGGCTCTTACTCTTTCTCCGAAAATTCTCCTCAACTTCTCTTTCACTATTCCTTAGTTTTCTTGGAAACAACTCACTCGCTTCCCCACTTGCCATCACTTAAGTTACATGACCTCGTTACTGAACTCGGCCACAATTCTTCAACTCTTTCATAATCTTGGTTGCGGTCCTCCACAACCATCCATTCTCGATCCAATCCAAACGCACAACTATAACAACAACAAAGGTAATTCCTAACCCATTCCCCACTAACTCAGGACATACCTGTTTACCTAGTTGCTTTTGCGACTCATTTACTCAATAAAACTTTATAGAAAACGTGTGTCCCGTGAGCATCATGAACCACGCTCTAATACCACAAATTGTAACGACCCCGAATATCTCTATGGCCGGACAAGCCAAGGGCAATCCAAAATCGCTACGATGATAGCTCACATAGACAACTTAACTTAGGTTCCAAACGGATTTAGACCCTTAGCCGGATTACCCACATGAACCATCCCTCACGAACGCGGTTTAGGCTTTTCAACCCTTGCCATGATCGTGAGTTGTGTTAGCCCGGACAAGACTAATATCGAATGAAACACACTCTTTATAAGAAAATAATCTTTTATAACATATAAATTCTCGGACAACCAAGTATCCAAAACGTTTCAACAATGGGCCCTTGAGCATACACGCTCAAATCCAACCAAATCAAAATCATTAAGTTTTGCAAATAGCAACAAACTCTATACCGGTTTCCCTATGTCCTGAGCATCCCTCTAATGGTTCCCACTATGGTTTCCTGCAAAACAAAATGGAGTCATAAGTAATCTAAGATTACTTAGTGAGCTCGGTCTACCTACAACAAATATTACTTCCCCATCCAATAATCACACGCAACAGAGAATAGCAACGAAAGGTAGCTTACCGAAGCATCTACCAAGAACATGCACATGCAATTAAGACTCCAGTTTTATTAAGTTTTTTAAAATAGGGCCCGATATGCTGCCTTCAACCCACACCAAACACACACTCCCGGGTTCTCTCGCTTTACAACCACAAAGGCATGTCACGAGAGCATCCCTACCCAATGCTACACCGTCGTGTAGACAACTCGGCCAGGGTAGCTAGCCCCAACTCTCCGAGCCCTTCGCACTATGTGGCGATCAAGTAACAACGTTAACAAGACCCCACAATAGCACGGTTCACTACGAAGATCAGACATACTACGATCTTGATACGCTTATGGTCTCTGCCTCCTACAATGAGCACCACGTAGCAAGACCCAACAATTCAAGATATTATGAGACATATGGTTATGCAAACACATAGAATCATCAATATCCTTACTCAGCACAAACTCCCAACAATAAACCTTTACGCATAAGAATCTATAAGATCACATATGCAACTTAGTACCATCACACCATTAATCAATACTCATATAATTCACAAAATCATTCAACTAATGCAAGAGTATATGAACATGCAACTAAACAAGCAAACCATCACCCAAATAAATACCAAAACCTATCATGTGCCATATCACACGCTTCGAGACCCACATAGATTTGGCTGAAGGTTTAAGGTTAGCTTCAACGGTTCTCGGACATCTCACGACTTCTCCACATCATTTTCATCTTGATCTAGCTTCTTTCTAAGTAACCTCCCTCATTCTTGAGTTTTCACACAAATCGGCAGATCAAATCTTTTAGAAGAAGTCTTTATTCGACTCAACAAGATTCACACACGATCTCCACGGATGTCTCGGTCGCCGACAGGGATATCTCATCCACGAACAGGTTCTCTAGATCATGGACTTGAATTATTTAGTTAAGGGTAAAGGATCTTGATCACAGGCAAAGTTTCTCAACTGCGGGCAAGTTTTCTCTCGGTTACGGGCGATTTTTATGAGTCGGGCAGCCTTCCGGTTCTCTCTCCTTTCTCCCATCAAATGGCTTGACTTTGGCCAAGCATTTATAGGTGAAACAGCATGGGCTCCAAGCAAACGCATGTCATCTGGTGGTGACACCTTGCGGGACACATGTCGCCCGCCCGTAAAGACACATATGCTGCAAGACTGGGACAATGACACGTGGAAGGGGAAACTTCGGCTCCAATCCTCATAAATTTGGCTCTAAGCAACTTTGCTTGGGCTCCAAGTAAGTCAGCCCACGTGTCCATGGCGTTGTCAAACGGTCAACGCTTGGCGGGGCAAACTTCGCCCGCGACACGCCCATGTTGTACAAACTTGCCCATTCTTGTCCAAATAGGTATTTATTTTTCCCTTTGATGATTTAACACCTTTTGGGCAAATACGGTCAATTGGCCGTGTATTCGGGACAACTTTCTCTCGTTTCGGCTTCGTCAGGATGAACCCATTTCGAACTAGACTTGGCATGTTCATTTTTTCCTTGCCCATCTCTTTGGCTTTCGTCCCTGAACTATTTCTTTCTCTCCCGGTTCTTTCTTGTTCGTTCCTCGATGTTTCCCACTTAGCCGCTTACCCCTTATCGAGGGTCACTACAGTGGTCATTCCTGATGAATGACTCCCATACTTCGTGTACTTTGTTCATGACAATTTCCACTTCGGGCCCAAAGATGCATATTAAGTAAGGGTCACTAACACCTCGCCTATACAATGCGTCCTTGACAAACAAAATTTTGCGCTAACGATTCTTATTTTTCTGGCTTGCCACTTATATTTTGGGAGCTCGCCTGTCACAATGTAATGTTTTATTGGATCCATACAATCAGCCCCCAATCTTTAGCCGGAATTTGTTTAACCTCATGAAATACTCGTGGCTCCGGTTCGGGATGCTCATTTGGCTTGAGGATATCCTCCTCGATCGGTGGCTCGGTCTCTATAATTGCCTATGGAACTACATCCTCTATCAGGTTAATGGGCTCCTCGCTTAAGCTTTCTTTGGGTGCGCCGGGATCAGATACGGTTGAACCTTTTGACTTCCTCCGCTTGACAGGTTGTAATTCTATCTCAAGTTCATCATGATCACGTGTCGCTGCTCGAGACTTTGTAATGACGAGGGTCTCTTTCTCCTTCTTAAAGCTTCGTTCCGAAATGCATTCTACATGAATGACTCTTTTTACGTCAGGATCTGACGTTGACGCCATCACTGCAAGCGCGTCCGCGGTTGTATTTTCTCCTCAAGGTATGCGAATGAGTTCGAATTTCTTTAAGTTCTTAGCCAGATCTTTAACTACTTCAAGATATGCTTCCATTCTTGAATCTTTGGCTTTATAATCTCCATTGAACTGCCACAATAAGCAACCACTTCTTCAGCTCCAACTCCTTGTGCCAACATAAGTCCGACAATTAGAGCTTCATACTCTGCCTCATTGTTAGAAGCACTAAATAGCAAACGGAATGATTACTCAAGAATTTCCGACATGAGAGATTCCAACTTGATCCCCACTCTGGATCTCTGTTTTGATGAAGATCCGTCAATATGCAACTTCCAAGTTTGATTTTCTGGTTGCTCCGGCGCGCCAAGTACTAGTGGTTTAGTCAAGAAATCTGCCAAAACTTGGGCCATCATGCTAACTCGGCTTTTTTACTCTATATCATACTCACTTAGCTCCACCGCCCACTTTGCCAACCTTCCGGACTGACTTGGACTATGAAGTACTGTTCAAAGTGGTTGAATGGTTAACACCTCGATCGGATGAGACTGGAAGTATGGACGCAGCTTTCCGGCGGAGGTTACCACCGCAAGTGTAATTTTTCCATCATTGTATACCTGGTTTCTGGATCTGTCATTGACTTACTTATGTAATAAATCGGCTTTTGTACTCTGCGATCTTCTCGTATCAAGACTCCGCTAACTGCATGGTTTGACACTGATACTTACAAATAGAGCTTCTCAAATGCCTCTTCACATTTCTCATCCCAAAGAAATCTTTTGTTTCCTTTTAGAATTTGTCTGTTGATCTTGAAGTAAAACGGTACGAAGCTACAATCCGACCAGTTAAACGCTGTACTTCTTTGAAGTTTTTTGGAGATGGCATGTTGAGAAAGGCGTTGATTTGGTTCGGATTGGCTTCCTTTCCTCTTTTTGTCACAATGTAACCTAGGAATTCTCCGGACGGGACTCCGAAAGTGCACTTCGCAGGGTTCAGCTTCATTTGGTATTGATTGAGAATTTCGAAACATTCTTCTAAATGCTTAACGTGATCCTCTTTCTTCAGCGACTTGACCAACATATCGTCTATGTAAACTTCCATTGTCTTTCCAAGATGCTCGTGGAACATCTTATTGACCAATCGCTGATAAGTAGCTCCTGTATTTTTAAAACCAAAAGGCATTACCTTGTAACAACAAATACCCCTATCTGTGATAAATGACGTCTTCTCCTGGTCTTCGGGATTCATCATTATTTGATTATAACTCGAGAAGGCGTCCATGAAAGTTAGTAACTCGTTCCCAGCGGTAGACTCCACGAGACAATCTATATGCGGAAGCGGGAAACTGTCATTCGGGCAAGCTTTATTAAGGTATGTGAAGTCGATCCACACCCTGTCTTTTCCATTCTTCTTTTTGACCACGACGGTGTCTGCCACCAAATCCGGGTATTGCACCTTGTAACACCTGTCCCGCCATATAGGCCAAAACGGCATGTTATTCATCTGATCTTGCTAAAATGTTTTCTTTAAACTTCACACACGAACAAAATATTGCACATAACTCCTCACGCTTACTAACCTGAGGAAAAAGGGAAAAAAGGGTGAGTAAAGAATACTTAGTGAGGGGAATCAAATCTGCCCAATGAAACATAGAACACTTTCTAAAGTTATACAATCATCATCATAACATATAAACTTAGACACAAACAATCAACCTAACATGCTTTAATTTCTAATAGCACATTCATAACAAGCATCTTATCCATAATAGCATATAAATGTGTATCGTTAGGTCCAGTCATCCTCGTGATAACTAGAACCTAATGAGTGGAGGTTGTCCCTCGTGGCTCATACACTCCCATTCCGGGCTCGTCAGCTGTTCTTGACCAGCTATTAACCCGTAGGTCCATCACTGTCCACATCACTAGGGAGACCGCGACCAATAGCTCGATTCTCCCCAGTCTTACATTCATCATACATACATACTCATAATCATAATCATACTTAACATACACATACTTATAATATCATACATATAATACTCACATTATCAAACATCATACTCAACATTCATAAAGTCATATCATCATGTAATCTTATCCTATACAATCAGATCTAAGCCTACATATCATGCGTCAAGAAGTATAAAAAAAGAAAATGATACCATGCTTCGCAAATACAACCCTCACCTTGGCCTAGTGAAGATGAAGACTCCTTTCTTTTCACTTATTAGACGATCTTTACTGGAACCATATGCTCATAAGCTCTAACTTAGTTCTCCTTCAACCAGGACCTGAATTCATGAGTCATGAAAGCTCCTGCAAAGCTTCAGCTCAAGCCGAACTCGTTTCCCAACCAACAACATAAAGTCATCACCATTTACTTCAAATAAAATTGTCTTGTAAACATACTACAAAGTCAGGAACTAACCGTTAGAAACATGATCCAACCGTTGAATATTTAGATATAAGTATCCTGATTAACTCCAGGAAATTTCATCCCGAGCGGACTTCATTACAAGCTCCAAACGTTGTCGTCAACAAGCCATCTTAAACTGTCATTTAGGATTTCCTGGATTTGACAGACTTTACAGTTACTTGCCCAGAAAAAAACACTCATAACTTCTTGAATATAATCTCGATTCTATCTATGTCGGCGGCTATGGATTCTTGACATCATTATATTTCCAAAGAAACCTTACACGTCACTTGATTCTCTCTTATTCAACGGGAATGAGTCTCCCAAAAACCCCATCTTGAAACTGTTCTTCTTCCTTCTTATTTTCCTTCTTCTTCTTTCTTTGCTTTGCCTAGCTTCGATCTGGATCAGTCTACTTCACTCAATACTTCTCCTCAAGGTTAAGAACCAGAAATCACTTCCCACTGCTTCTCCTTCGTGGTGGTGATGATCTCTCTTACGTCACCTCTCCACCTTCATCTCCGTAATACCCCTTCTCTTCTCGTCTTTCTCTTTCTTCTTCTTTTTTCCTCCATGGCTCACGATCATATCCACTTACTCTCTCTGATATGATATTTCTACTTGCTCTTCATCTCCAAATCAACGTAACATGGTGCCGGAGAGAAACACAACATAGATTGTAGATCGATACCCTAACGGAGACGACGGCGGTAGCTAGAGGTTGATACTCACGAGATTTTTCTCAACTTCTCTCTCACTCTTTTGCAGTTTTATGTAGGCGGCTATACATGTGCATATACATAAAGACGCGTTCATTGAGAAATCACAAAACCCTTTTTGTTGTTTAGGAAGCTATTGGGCTTTATTGAGCCTATATCATAATGTCAAGACAAATTGGCCAAAACTATGTGGGAGTGGGGTGTTACAATCTCTCCCACTTAAATGAAATTCGTCCTCAAAATTTTGGCGGTGATTTATTTCCATATACACCACTTACTTGTAACTTTAGCGAACACCACCACCGCATTTACGGGATACAAGCAGACGACCTTTCATTAAAACTTCTAGCTTATCGTCTTTAAATTATCGACACTTGCTTTCTAACGATGGTAACTCTTTTGATGCGCAACTCTTGTAGCTTAGAAAAACTTTAAACTTTTCATCATCCACCGAATTCTAGTGCATAAACAAACATTCTTGTCTAGCACCATATCAACGAAAGATGAAAATCTCTTTTGCCTTGATATGGCTTCTCATATTCCTAAATATGCTCAATGACATGGGGGTCCTTCCCATTCCATTTTTTTCCACGGTTTCTAGGGCTCCTTCCTCGTCCTCGTTATTTAACATCTTTACATATCCATGATTTAGACGGTTTCCATCCGTCTCACCTTAAATGTCTCTGAGCTCTTATTCTCTTATAACACTTTCTTCCCTTTCATTTCTCAATAACCTTATTCTTTAGCCTTTCTTAACGCCATACTAAAGCAAAGAGAACATGAGAATCCAAATTACATTTCCAATATCACAAGAAATGTAATTAAGTCTTCCCAAAAAGAAACTAAGCAAATATGAAAATTCACTTAATCAAATAAATATTTTAATTCAATCAAGGCAATCAGTCATAGATCAAGCAAAACATATAATCAATCACTCAAATTTTGTTTTTATATAAAATCTTTTTCATAAGATGGTTTTTTTTAAAATCTGACTCTCCGGGTCGGAACCAGAGTGGCCTTAACCGACTTTGATACCAAATGTAACATTCGTCCCGCCATATAGGCCAAAACGGCATGTTATTATGATTCTCAAACTTGCAATTTGTGGGATGAAAGGTGTTCACCTAGCTTTTTCAATGACCCGATTGATATCAGGTTCCGAACTAGTGGTCTGATGGAACTTTGATCTCATTTCTTTCAGTTCTCGGCTAACCTTCCTCATGGTCTCGAACTAGTCGAGGCTTTCTTGTTCGTGCTGATCTGCGAATAGCGAATTGATCTTCGTTCCCGAGTTGTGTTTCCCCATCCTCCGGATGAACTATAGTGTTAGCGGCATCAGGAGTTTTTTGTCTGCTGGCTCCATTTCGCGCAAGGGAGCTTGGCGAATTGAACATAGTCTGTCGGACTCCAACAAGGTTTCCTTTATTCATAGAACAAACAGGAGATTGTATAGTGCTAACATTTTGACTAAGAGATACATGGGTTGTTTGTAGCGTTTCAACAGCCTTTTCCACATCCGAGAACTTCGATGACATTTCTGACATGGTTTACTGCATGGTTTTGAGAGTTTTGGCTAATGATGCACTGATGGCGTCTTCTCCGGCCATTGTTGCTTATCTCGAAAATGTGGTATAGACAATCTGACGACTCAAGAATCCTCAGTCTCCACAGACGGCGCCAAAATGTGGATGTCGGATTCACACACACAAGTATTTATTTATTTAGTGAGAAAGATAATTCTTGAGGATAAAAATTGGGTATAAAAAGCTATGAATTGATGTCAAAATGACTATAGTAAGTTTGCACAAAAATGTGTGTGTCTTTCATGGCTCTTGGCCCTATTACTTATACCCACAAATTACACTTAATTCTCATTTACTCATAATTATTCTCTCTTAAATGTGCATGTTTCAGTCTTCGAGTTTACTGCTTAAACATTTGAATTCGAATTGGCTCGATCCTTTATGGGCTTTGCCTCTTAATCAATAAAGAGCTAACCCAAACTAACATTGACTTCACCTTCGTCACTACAAGAAAATTGTCAATTACCGACTATAGTGTTACTCAGTAATTAGTCATTAATTACCTGTTTACAACTATTTCACGACTATCCACTGTAGTCACTAAACACTATAGTCGTAATTTTAGTCGCTAAAATAGCGACTAAAATTACGACTAAATGCATGTAATCGTTTTATAGTCGTACATTAGTTGTAAAGTGTGACGACTATTACGCGACATATTAATGATTAACATACGGATCTTGTTTATGTAGTTGGTAAATAGTCGTAACTTGTTACGACTATTTTGTGACTAAATTGGAGACTGAATTGCGACTGAAGTGTTATTTAGTCGGCAATTTTAGTAACTAAAAACTGACTGCTTGATGACATTTTTGTTGACTAAATTGCTACTACTGTTGTTTTCAGAAAACCAATCGAACCACTCAAAATAGGAAACCTTGCTGAGAAAAAAACCTAAAGTACGAGAATCATACACACCAATTCATTCTCATATAAGAAACGTAACAAAACACAAATTGCAAGAACATGTTTGATTCACATACAACTAAGAACTTTGTTCAACACAAGTACATAACTTTTACACATAAAAACTTTGAAAACTGACATTGAGTTCTTGAGTAAGGAGTTTAGACATAGACCTATGAAGCAGATGATGATGGAGAGCATGAGGGAGGATTTGTGGTTGTCTCTGCCGATTGCGTCTCGAGGAAATTCAGGAACCAGGGATCAGTTTCGCGCAAGAACTTCTCCACCAAGGACAAGTGCTCGATCTTCTTCTTATGCTCATCCGCAACTCGGGAAATCTCAGCTTCACGCAAAGCAACCTCAATATCACGCTTCTGATTGTAAGAGACCTGCTCTTCTATCTTGCGTTGATCTTCCAATAACTGTTTTTGCAGACCGACAAAGGAAGTTAAGTCACCTGCTTCCTTCCGCTTGCCATTGACAAGAGACTCTTTCAGGCTTCCTACTCATAAGGAACGCCTCTTGAATCTCTATCAGTTGACTACAAAGTATGAGAAAAACTGAGATTAGGAAGCCCTAAGATCAGACCTAAAGTTAAACAGAGACCAACACACAACTCTTCAACGCATCTGTGACAACCACAAGAAACAATTCACACAAGAAACTTAAACACGAAACAACACACAACTCTTCAATGCCTAACAAATCTCATTGCCCAACAGAGCCATTAGTTAAACATCCGTGACAAAAACAAGAAACACTACATGTTCTCACTACAACAATATATCAGACCAAACTTATGTTCTCACAAACTCAACATATCAGACCTATACTTAAACATTGACCCAAATATCAAAACACTTAAGAAAAAGTATTGGGAAACAGAAAACGTTACCTGAAGAAATATTGTTGTACATTCCTCAGCTGTGAGCTCTCGTGGCCGCGAAGCCTCATCTTAAATAGCAGAAGTATCTGCCTCGAGCTCAGCCTGCCTCAGTTGTACATTCTTCTTATATGAGGTTGCAATCTGCTCCGCCTTTTGATCAACATAGGTCCCATCAGGTTTTGTATGTGTTTTGATAAAAACTTCACCAACACTGACAGGTCTGCCCAATTCATCTTCCTGTAATGAAAAACAAAACAAGTCATATAATAGAAGAGAAAAGTCAGATTAAAGTTGCAAAGGATTAAAACAGAAAGTAGACTCACCAAATCGTCTAGGATTTGCTGATATGACTTCGACCCTGAGAAGTGTATGTGAGGACCTAGACCGTTACGGTCAGACAGACGGGCTGATGAATAGATTTGACTTCTTTCTTGAGCTTCTTCAGTATCCTAGTATGCAGTCATTGTTTTCCATAGAGTTTTCCCGATCCATTTAGGTTTCTTTCGACTAGTTCTCACGGTGCTAACCATGCCTTTCATTCGCCTTAAACAGATCTCATTGAAATAATACT
>Ga0041059_1002974_pt1 | contig 12065 bp, 5 predicted proteins | sample AraColnosormetaG_FD_56232 | JGI IMG/M metagenome (GOLD analysis project Ga0041059, IMG submission 56232) | Arabidopsis roots microbial communities from North Carolina, USA - Col MF nosort | ecosystem: Host-associated > Plants > Roots > Unclassified | place: USA: North Carolina | collected 2013-09-02 | reverse complement strand
AAAAAAAAAAAAAAAAAAAAAAAAAAAGAAGATTCAGTACCGTTCAGGGTGACAGAAACATTTTCGAAAAGAGAGGCTATAAGCGGGATGATGAATCCGACCATGATGGTGTTGCAGAAATTTATGTATGATGTAGTTATTGTCCAGGGATCGAAACACCATCATGGTCAGATCCGTCATCCCACTTATGTTTTCTTAGGTCAACAAATATGGACAATTGAAAAGTGAAGCTCTATTTATTACGGTATGTTTATGTATCTCTTAGAAGTATATTCTAAATTAAACTCCCTTTATTTGAATTTTATGTTGATATTAGCAGTTTGAGATTAACCGCCTCGATAACAAACATCTTGAATCCGTTGAGGTTGATCACGATGATGCCACATCCGGTTTCATTCAAGGACTTCTATTCAGAACAAACTTCATGATTTCTGAACTAATTGGATATGATAAATGGTAACAAGTATTCACTTGCATTCAAGGGACAAAAAATCATTGGGATATATGATTATGACAAACACGATTGGAAGCTGAATGGTTGCGGGAGGCAAGCAGTGGGATAATGATCTGCAAGTGGAAACTTCTTACTTTTATCATATCCCATCAGCTCGAAAGTCTTGATGTTAGTTTTGAATTGAAGTGCTTGAATTACACCAGATTTATTGTGCTCGTGTATCCCGGTAAATTCGACTAATGACCAACTCTTTTGAGGTACGTTTTTTTTTTGGTGGATTAAAGAGTTTCAAGAAAAGTCTTTGTCATTTGTTCTCCATTTGTTTGTCAAACGCACGTTCTTGAGCCTTTCGGCCTGCAATCTTTCCACTATTCTCTTTTAAATTATTTTCACTATTATGATATTGTGCAAAATATTTGTCGAAAACTCGATACTTGTATACAATTTATAAGACATGATCAACTCTCGTTTAAAGATCACCAGGCACGACATTACTCTCCACTCATCAAGTATTCTTCTCGCCTCATACACCTGAGGTCATCTCTATCTCCTTCAGTTCACAATGGTTGAAATGTTGGAAGCGATAGGCATACCGGGAGGCGATAAGTGGGATGATGGATCCGAACATGATGGAATTTATAAGATTCATGTACGTGGTGGTCATACCGGTATCCACAGAGCCGTGCCTATGGGTAATAAAAAAGGCATTTGCCTCATGTTTTCAAAATCTAAAACTTTTTTAAGGCCCCCAAGATGCTGTAACATAATGGTTTTGAAAGACACTGTTTTCCATTCATATAATTTTTTTATTATTTCTCTTAAAAGTGACTAATCTATTTTTAATGGTTTTATTTATTCACTTTATTTATTTTAAAACAGTTGGAATCTGTTTTAGCACTTCTAAATATTTATTAACTTAACATATACTAATTCATCTTTATAGTAGTTTTGTTTATAAATAATGATTGTGGTGACTTGATAATTAAAAAAAATTATAAATCTTTAGCAACATGTTTTTGAGATTATAAAACAACAATAAGATTATGATAATTTGGTAAAAGCTTTAATTAAAGATGAAGGAAGAAAAATTATGTTTTAGTTATATTATTGTTTTGTTTTCAATAATTTATTTAGTTACGAAATTATTTTATTAAAGAAAAAATTGGTAAGGCTATTAATCTCAACTTCGCCTTAAGCCCTGATAAGTGTGGGCACTGCACTGGGTATCCAGACCATCCATTTTGAATATTTCAAGAACGGACAGCTGAAAAGTGGAGAACTGTTTGGTGTTTGGGAGTGGTTTCACACAAACGGTATGACTTTAAAATATATTAGGCTATAGAGAGCATAACAATTCGAAACATAAATAAAACTTGTTTTATCCGATTTCATGTGACTAATCTCGACGAAAATCAGATTGTTGCGAATAACGGAATGACAATATTTGTTTCTTTTATTTTTCTAATGCAGATTGAGATTGACCATCTTAACAATGAGCATCTTGAATCTGTTGAGAGTTATTACGACGATGCACCCTGTTACATTCAAGCACTTCAATTTAAAACCAATTTCAAGGTTTCCGAACTGATTGGATATGGCAAGGGTACCAAATTTTCACTTTCAGTCAAGGGAAAGATTATCATTGGGTTTCATGGATATATAAAAAGCCAGAACAATCCACTAGTAAAATCTCTTGGAGCATATTTCACATGGATTCCTGATTGTAGATTAGAAGCAAAAGGCAGCAAGGGAGGCATACAATGGGATGATGGAGCAGACCATGAAGGTATAACAAAGATTCATGTAAGAGGTGGTTTTGAAGGCATTCAATACATCAAGTTCGACTATGTCAAGAGTGGACAGCCTAAAATTGGCTCAGTCCACGGTCTCTCGGGTAGAGGTTTCTCGCAGGCGGTATGTATTGGAATTTCCCATGTTCTCATTATTGGCATGATTTCTAACCTCTCTTTTCTCCACCATTTTCTTTTTCTTATTTGTTTTCAGTTTGAGATGACCATCTCAACAATGAACATTTGGTATCTGTAGAGGGTTACTATGATGACGAGTCTACAGCCATTCAAGCACTTCAATTCAAAACTAACATAAAGACTTCTGAGCTGCTAGGATATGAAAAGGGTAAGAAGTTTTCACTTGCAGACAAGGGAAAGAAAATTATTGGGTTTCATGGATATGCTGAGAAGAACCTCATTTCTCTTGGAGCATATTTCACAACAGTTTCTGTTACTAAATCGGTATGTCACGGTAGTAAGATAATCGAGTCTTGGGATGATGGTGTTTTTGACGGCATAAGAAAGGTGTATGTTAGTTATTCTATCAATCATGTAGCGTGTATCACGTTTGAGTACATCAGTAATCACTCAGTTGTGAAGCGTCAGCACGGGAATAACACATCATTAGTAGAAGAGGTCAGATTCCTTGATAGCTTATACTTGTTGATTATATACTTCTTGTTCTTGACTTGTATCTAAAATAAGAAGTTTAATACAGTTTGAGTTAAACTATCCCAATGAATTTATCACATCTGTGGATGGTACTTTCAAAAACTCTGGCATGAGGAAAGTGATGTGCGTTACGTCTTTGGTTTTCAAAACATCAAAAGGGAGAATTTCTCCGACATATGGAAGCGTGACTGGGACTAAATTTGTGTTGGAGACCAAAGATTGTGCTCTAGCTGGGTTCCATGGATGGACTTTTCTTGGTTTTCTTACTGCTATTGGTGCATATTTTTCTCTGCTGCCTTGTCCTCCTAATGCGGAGAAACTAGAAGCACGAGGTTATGATCGAGGAGCTTTTTGGGATGATGGTGTTTACGATGGTGTTAGAAAGATATATGTAGGACAATGTGAAAATGGTATCGCATTCCTCAAGTTCGTTTACGACAAGGACACTCGGATGGTTATTGGAGACGATCATGGAAACAAAACACCACTTGAAGTCAAAGAGGTAATTCTAATTATCAAACTTGTTCTTACATTTATCTTTGGGAACATATTAGCTTAATATTTTTGTTGATCTGGCACAGTTGGACCTTGAGTATCCTGGTGAATATGTCACAGCGGTGGAGGGCTGTTACAATAAAGGAATTGAGGGTGACGTGGAATCTATAACCATGCTTAAGTTTAAGACTAACAAACGAACATCTATATCCTTTGGATTCGAATCTAGTTCAAGCTTTCTACTCGAGAAAGAAGGCTTCAAAATCGTTGGGTTCCATGGAAAAGCAAGTAACATGATTCATCAGCTTGGGGTTCATGTCATTCCCATCACCCACTGATCATCTTAATACTATATCCTTAATCTCTCATGTAATAAGAATCATCCTAGTTTTTATTTTGTTTTTTCTCTTTTTATATCAACAACATGCAAACGTAATTTGCTGCAAGTCCTTGTTAAACATCACATAAAAATTATTTTTTAAAAATAACTACTCAATTATAAAAAACATTTGTCTAAATAAATTGATAGCATTAAACATTAATTTCCTGAATTGTCTAACATCCAATAAAAGCAGTATTTTTCAATCCAATAACAAGCCAAGCTGGTTTACTCCGGTTTAACGTTTAGCATCTTTGAGAGCTAACAAACTTTAAACAAATCTGAAAAACAAAAGCCAATACGAATCTAGTTAGTGCCAATAAGTCATGTTCTAGTTGAACAACCCAAGAAGTAGAAAACTTTTTGGAGCTTTGGATTTGGAGTTGCTTCAAGAGCAAACCAGACACACTTATATGTTCTGTTTCTTATTGAAAGTTGTTGTAAACTAAAATAATTAAGGAAACGCAAAACATGGTAATCAAAAATACATTTTTTATTTTCTTATAAACAAATACACCACACATTACTAAACTTATTTTTTAAAAAATCATTCCTCCAATTCTCGTATTTGGTCGCAGAATCCAACTTAATAAACAATTAAATTAATTATTACTATTATATTTAGGAAGAGAAAGACAGAGATAGATTCAGCAGATGACACGAATCACTCCACCATAGCTTCTTCTCTCTTTTTTGTTTTCTTCTGATTCCGCGTAGAACATTTGTTGTTGGGTTTGGTTTCGATTGATTCTTGAAATTGGTTTTGGTAAAAAATCTCACCTTTAAAGTGTAAACACTTTACTTTCTCTCAAAAGTACCACTTACCATCTGGGTTTTGCTTCATTAACCATTACAGTGACTCTGCAATCTTTCAAGTTTTCAGATATCTTCTCTTTAAGGTTTGTGTCTGTTTTTTTATCTTTTCTTCTTACTCAGTTTCTTTTATGTTGTCTATGCTTTAATTAAAGATTACCTCTTAGAAATTTATCGCACCGCCATTAATTTTTCATTGTAATTTGTTGAACAGTTCGTGACCAGATTTCTTCCTAAATATAAGCTTTAAATGACTAATTTTTGTTGTTGTTAATTAATGTCTTAACCAAAGCAACTTTTTTTCTTTTTAATTTCATATCATTAGTATTTAGAGTTTATTTACTTTCCCTAGATCTGGAGAAAGATAACAAAACTCCAAGAAAATTTTAATGAATTGTTTCTATTCGTTTATTTATACGAATCCTTAGCCGTTTCGCTTTCAACAGTGGCCCAGATTGTGTTCGTCTGTGTCTGTGAGAGTGAGTAAAACTCTGTAAGAAGCCATCTTTGTGTGTCTCTTTAAGCTTTTTATCTTCTTATAATCTCATTGTTCCAGAAAAGATATCTCATCTTTGTAGAACAGATTTATTAGAATACATGCTAAAAAAGTTTCGATTTTTATTTGGTATGTGGAGCCTCTGATTTTTGTGTTCTTTTGTAGATTTTTCGAAAAGATACATTCTTGCATGTGCGTAGATCAGCCTTGTATAGAACTGAGATTTTGGTGAAGCTTTGTTGAATTGGTTTCTTTGTTCTTTCTGTTCTTGTGAAGGGAACAACACAAAGACGGTGGCTTTGGTGAGTTTTTCAGATAGTGGAAATTTTGAAATGTCTTTGTGTTTGTATGGGAATTGATGAATATTGCTTTGTGTGTGGTTTTTTGTAGCTCGGTAAATAGATTATGGAACATGGTTTACCGTCTATTAAATCATGGAAGTCACTTGTTAAGAGAAGAAACAATGCTCAAGAAGGGGTAAGTCAAGCTTTTTTTCTCTGTATCTCACCACAATATTCCTGGTTTATGCTGTTGATTTTGATGTGGGAATGCTGAAATCTGCAGGGTAAATCGTCATGGAAAATGAAACCAGTTGTGGTGCTAATGTGTACAGTACTTTTGATCTTTTGGTATAAGACTACAAATATTCAGTATGAACAAACAGAGGTATTGTGGAAAAGACAGAGCTATCATGTTTAGATATAACGATGTGATTATTGATATGTAACTCTCTTTTGTTTGCTATATGCATTACTCAGATAGAAGAAACAGATTATCCATTTGAGATGGCAAAGGTAACATTTTTGAATATCTTTGTTTCTAATGTTGATGCATTACTGGTCTGAAGTTGATGTGTGTGGATCTTGTTCAGGAATCTGAACCGGTCAGTGAAAAGTTGAAAGGCTTACCTTTTGGTATCATGCAACCTAAATCAGATTTGGAGTTAAAGCCACTTTGGTCAAGTAGTAGTTTGAGGTCAAAGGTTAGATTTTTCTGTAAGCTTTAGATAGAGGAATCAGATATATTTGTTGCTGTAGGAAGTTTCTAATAGACTGTTGTTGTCTTACAACAGAGCGGCGAATTGACCAACCGTAACTTGTTGGCAATGCCGGTAGGACTTAAGCAAAAGGATAATGTTGATGCTGTTGTAAAGAAGGTAAGTATGCTTTTGTCTAGATCAGTGAATTACTGAAAATTTTCTGTTTCTAATGTTAGTTAGTTTGTTGTATTCAGTTTCTTCCTGCGAATTTCACTGTCATTCTATTTCATTATGATGGAAACATGGATCAATGGTGGGATCTAGAGTGGAGCTCAAAAGCCATACACATTGTTGCACATAACCAAACAAAATGGTATAGTGATGTTTCCAATATAAAATCTATGAAGATCAACTATATATATGGCTTGTAACAATGATATTTACTCAGGTGGTTTGCGAAACGTTTTCTCCATCCTGATATTGTCTCCATTTACGATTATGTTTTTCTTTGGGATGAAGATCTTGGAGTGGAGAATTTCAACCCTCAAAAGTAAAATTCCATTTACAACTTCACTTGTGAATTTACCTGAGATCAAATCTTGGAGTGCCTTTTCTAAGCAGTCTCTCTACAGGTACCTGAGGATAGTTAAAACAGCGGGACTGGAGATATCTCAACCGGCCTTGCACCCAAACTCAACTGAAGTTCACCATAGAATTACAGTCCGGTCTAGAACGAAAATATTTCATAGGTGAGTTCCTTGTGATTTTGTGAACCACTTTGTTAAGTAGTTCTCTTGATAATTTGTGTCTTCGATTACTTACACAAAATGATAACAAAACCGCAGGCGAGTTTACGATAGTAGAGGCAATATGAAATGTTCAAATGCTAGTGAAGGGCCCCCATGCACAGGGTAAAATTTCTTAAGTAGCATAACAGTTTAAGACTTCTCTATATGCCAAAACACAGACATTAATGTCATTGTTTTGTCTGTTTTTTCTCTGTTTTTTCCAGATTTGTTGAAGGAATGGCTCCAGTGTTTTCGAGATCTGCATGGTTTTGCACTTGGAATCTAATACAAGTAATTTTAAGAGATGAATGCTTATAAACAAATATATCTGTTCTTCTTTAAATGAAATTGCATCCTACTTATTGTTTTTGCGGTTTGTAGAATGATCTGGTTCATGGTTGGGGAATGGATATGAAACTTGGATACTGTGCTCAGGTAAAGACTTTTTCTTCTTTAAGACCTTGCAACATCACTCGTCTCCATTAGCATTGTGATCCGATTGCATTCTCTAGATGAATCGGTTTTGAAAATGTCGTTTTTAGGGTGACCGTAGCAAGAAAGTAGGCATTGTCGACAGTGAATATATCTTCCATCAAGGCATTCAAACACTAGGTGGAAGCGGTTATCCCGATAAGAAGGTAAGATCATCTACTTCCCCACCTATTCTCCTTGTATGTATACCCAAAACCGATAAACGAATAATCTCTTCCTAATTTCCACAGAACTCAGCTCGCAGCGGAGTAAATAGGGTAAGCTACGTAACTATCCAAATCCTCATTTGTTTACTGTAAAACAAACAGAAAGTTCACAACTTTGGTCACTTTTTTCTTATGTACAGAGACGCGGTTCTGCGACTTTTGATTCAAGAACAGAGGTGAGTTATTATTACCTGATGATGAATCTGCTTTAGGAACTTTCTTTCGTCTATAGAGCAGGAGTGTAATGTGTGTGTTTTGTGAGCAGATACGGAGACAATCAACGTGGGAGCTGCAAGCTTTTAAAGAACGGTGGAACCAAGCGGTTGCAGAAGACAAATACTGGGTGGAGCGGTCTTCACCGAGCCGGAACCGAATAGGCAATAACCGGAGATTAAAAAGAAGTAGTATGATTCCAAGTTTATTGCAGAGGAAAGCTGAAGAGACTACAACATAAACAGATACAGTTTTAATCAGATTAAATATAGAGAAATGTTTTTTTGGTTGGTCTCATTGTTATATATAAGTTAATAGTTAATCATTTACCTCTCTTTGATTAGTGTAGTTTTCATGATCTTCTTTAATGGTTCAGTCTCTCTCCATTTTGATTAAATTCCAATTATATGAGCATATTTTTCTTGAAAAAAGTGTTCATATTAAAAAATTAAGGATAAAGTTCAATTCTTTTTTTCTCAATAAACCCTCTTTTTGATTTAGATATAAAGTTATGAAATATCCCATTAAAGGTTCTCTCAATCAGTTTCATATAACTAAAAAGATTTAAAAACATATATCTTCTTGTTATAAAGTAAAAGCTTTCAATCAATCATATAAAAGACAGAGAAAACAAAATTTAAAGTTTTTGTTTTATTTTTCTAAAAGTTATTTTTTTTTCAAGCTTGAGCATTTTTTCAAAATTAATATCAATTTTTGTATAAAACGAAATTGTGCCGTATGTGATGGGTTACTTTTCAAATGTTCTTAGAAGCAGACAAGATCATTGACCAAAGGAGGACAATTTCAATTTTTTCCTATGTGTGTGTGTGTACTCATTAGAAAATTCAAATTATTTGAAACTTCAGTTGTTGAATAACTAAAAAAAGGCTAATATTTAATTTGTCTTACAATGGTGATAATGACATCAATGTAATGAATCTACAAATTTTACAACTAATAAAATTGAAATATTTTAAAGTGTAAAGTACTAAGGAGGATTAAGAATAAATTCAGATAAGATAAATGGTAATTAGCAATATAGCAAAAAAAGAACAATTATTTACTAAAAAGACACGCTTTTGTGTCTTCATATAAGCTTGTCTTCAACGTTCGGCTAATCCTTGGTCCGTGCTAAGATCTTAGATCGATTTCTAAAGTCTTCGTCTTCTTCTTCTTCTGATAACTAGCTTTTTCAATCTTCTGAAGCTTTAATTTTTTCATACCCATGGCTAATCGTTATGATCCAAATCCTTTCGCTGAGGAAGAAGAAGTCAATCCTTTCGCTGTAAGCTTCTTGACTTTTCGATTCAACTCGTAAAAACTAGAGATTGATCTTTCTCCGAATTGGGTTTTTCAATTTTGGTTGATTCGTTGAATCTTGTTAATCTTTGGGTTTTACTTAGGGTTTTATTTTGTTGTTGATTTGATTTCTACTGGCTTGTAACTTAGAAATTGAAAATGGGTTTAAAGGAATTGGAAATTATGAGAGATTTGTAATTCATGGGGTTGATAAAGTTTCTACCTTTATGTTCACTAAAACTTGGGTTTGTGATGCTTTTATCTACTATTTGTCATGAATCTTGAAGACGTTTCTCACTGAATTTTGTTTTTTCTTAAATGATTTGTAATGGTTGTGAATCTATTTTACATGATGTAGAATGCTAGAGGAGTTCCACCTGCGTCGAATTCGAGACTTTCGCCTTTGCCTCCAGAGCCTGTTGGTTTCGATTATGGTCGAACCGTAGACATTCCTCTTGACAGAGCTGGTACACAGGTTAGTTAGAGATATTGGAGTAATTGTTTATTATATGATATTGTGATTAGGTGGATCTTGGAGTTACTTATGATAGCATTTTGTGCCTTGGAATCCAGGATTTGAAGAAGAAAGAGAAGGAACTCCAAGCCAAAGAAGCTGAGCTAAAACGACGAGAGCAGGTATTGGCTGCTATAATTAGTTAAATTAAAGCATGGACTTATCAACTATGAGCCGTCTTTAGATAGTTCTTTGCAATGGTTCTATAAGTGCAAACATGATTATTTTTTTGGTTTCCTTGGTTACATGTTTAAACCTTTTGAAATTCGTATTACTAAGCATCGGTGTTGTTATTTGTTTTATTTGGTTTTATTTAGGACCTCAAACGGAAAGAAGATGCTGCTGCACGAGGTACTACAATATACTCTTTTCAAGCACTTGTTTCCAAGTTGTCTCCTAGATGATTTTGAACTTGTTATTAACTGTTTTAACTTATTTGTGTCTCAAATGACTGGTTTATTTGTTCCTCTATTAAAATCTTTCATTTTGCGGTTTACTCTATGCAGCTGGAATCGTTATTGAAGTGAAAAACTGGCCGCCTTTCTTCCCACTTATCCACCATGACATCGCAAACGAAATTCCGGTTCATCTCCAAAGACTACAGTATGTTACCTTTGCAACGTATTTGGGTACGTATAGTGTTCTAGGTTAACATTTTTCATATGATACAAATACTTGCTCTTTCCTGCATTAGTATTCAAATTTAAAGGATCACAGTTTTCAAGCATGAGATTTGTATTTGTTGCTTCTTTCATTTGGTTGACACCATCTAGATGTAATTCTTGTTTGGCAGGGTTGGTTCTTTGTCTTTTCTGGAATATCATCGCCGTTACTACAGCTTGGATCAAAGGAGAAGGTTTGTTTCTTAAGTCTATTTCAAATGTTGCTTGTTCTTCTGTAAGAGACCTTAAATGCATATTAACAGGCTTAAGAGTTTGGTTTTATTTTGTTCAGGAGTGACGATATGGCTTCTTGCCTTAATTTACTTCATAGCGGGTGTTCCAGGAGGCTATGTGTTATGGTATCGACCACTCTACCGTGCCTTCAGGTTCTTACATGATTTTTGGAGTTCTCTACTTTCAAAGTGTAGATATATTTTTCATAATGTTATTATGTTACTGATTTATCAATTTTTTGTTGAATGTTTGCAGAACTGATAGTGCATTGAGCTTTGGATGGTTTTTCTTGTTCTATATGGTGAGCTATAATTAGCTTTTATGGATATTTTTACATTTATGCTCAGTATAAAAAAAATCAGTTCTGAAATCTTGTTCTTGCTGCAGCTCCACATTGCTTTCTGCGTCTTTGCTGCAGTTGCTCCACCTGTCGTCTTCAAAGGAAAATCTCTTGCGTAAGTTTCTTTGTCATCGAACTTCTAAACAATTGAAGTTGATCTTGTCACTGTGTTTGGTAATTTGAGTGTGGAGAAAATCCATTTGAATTGATCAAAAGCAAACAACCACAAGTTTTTTTGCTCCAAATCTTTATTGCATACTTCAGAAAACACTGGTATATTAGTAACCATTCTGGTACCTGTCATTGGCATACTCCACTGAACAATAGTTGCATAAATAGTTGCTATCCATTGTTTGGAAAATTCTATAACCTTCTTTTTGTAATCTATTTTTCTTTCTGTAACAGTGGGATCTTACCTGCAATAGATGTCTTAAGTGGTCAAGCAATTGTTGGGGTAAGCTCTCTCACCCTTTGATGATCTTAAAAACAACTCTAAGATAAAAGCCTGATCTGATTATATGTATCAATGATCTGATATCTGTTCTGTTTATAGATATTCTACTTCATTGGGTTTGCATTTTTCTGCCTCGAATCAGTGGTTAGCATCTGGGTTATTCAGGTCTGTCTCTTCAACTCCCATCACTATATTATCAGTCTTTGAACATAGTGTTATAATCTGTACTCATTTCTTTTGGTATGGGTTTGTTTTGTTGGAGCAGCAAGTGTATATGTACTTCCGAGGCAGCGGGAAACAAGATCAAATGAGACGGGAAGCAGCGAGAGGAGCCTTGAGAGCCGCTGTTTGAGAGTTCTCCTTGTAACATTCTGGTTTGTGTATGCACTGTTTCTTTTTTCAGATTTTCTTGAAGTCTCTCTCTCTCTCTCTCTCTCTCTCTGCTCTATAAACAAAAAAAAAAAGATTTAATTTTTCCTTTGTACCTTTATGTCATGTAAATTTGTTTGTTCAAAAATCAGAGTTCAGATTCATACGTATTTTGAAATCATTCATGAATTTTTACTTTTTTTATAAGAACTCATCTTACATCCACACCAATATTTTTAACGGCTATTTTTATGTGTTTCAGTTTTCAAATATAATTTTAAGAGAAATTCTTACATTTAGGAAAATATTAGTTTGCATACATTGTCAAATATTTTTCAATAACTTTTACCGTTTGTAACCAAACGTAGTAACGGTACACCTCTTACCGTTCTCTTTTTTTTTTTTTTTTTTTTTTT
>Ga0041059_1002973_pt1 | contig 12066 bp, 7 predicted proteins | sample AraColnosormetaG_FD_56232 | JGI IMG/M metagenome (GOLD analysis project Ga0041059, IMG submission 56232) | Arabidopsis roots microbial communities from North Carolina, USA - Col MF nosort | ecosystem: Host-associated > Plants > Roots > Unclassified | place: USA: North Carolina | collected 2013-09-02 | reverse complement strand
AATAACTTTAAAAAAAAAAAAAAAAACTTTTCTATTATTCAGCAACAATGTGGAAAATGGAAAACCGAAAACATATTAAAACCTATGAACTAACTTTTTATTGTAAGTCTTTGGTTTCCTGATAGTTCAAAACATGATATTTTATTATACATAAAACTTGATTTCATCAAATACAACAAATTATTTATTATTTGAAATACAACAAATTATTTATGAACATAACAACAATGCGTTAAGGAAGGACGATGATCGATGAGTGACTTAACGAGTTCTGGTGCTCTGTTGCTTGTTGCGGCCAAAATTATTCATGAACCACTCATGCTTGTATGAAGCCATATCCAGTCCAAATACAACTCCAGGTGCAAAGCCTAAACCTGCTGCTACCCAACTCAGTGATTCTTCTTCTTCATTAGTCTCCAGCGGTTCAGGTTGCGGTGGTGTTGACGCTTTCCAAGGACCACTCTTCATCACGTCCAGGTCTCTCAAATATTTTTTTGGGATTCAATAATAACTTCACCGGAGAGATACCTCAGTCAATATGTGGACTCAACTCTCTATACGCCCTAGATCTATTAGACAACAATCTCCACGGCTCAATTCCTCAGTGTTTAGAGACTCTGATGATGAGTTCTCTTTTGTATCGTCCCATGACTTTAGCCTCTCACAAATTTAGTTGGCATCTGGATCATATGATACTGCGGATATCAACACTTTAGAAGCGGGTTGGCAGGTTTGGGGTAGACATTAATATTGTAAACTCCAGATCTCAACATTTGTTTTTTGGACTCTTATTTATAATGATTTTTGTATTCTTATATTTTAAGAGAAATTCCATTGTTTCTTAATATCAACTGTTGTTGTGGCTAGCTTAGATCTTTCCAGTAATATAATGTCTTCTCAATTTCGTCGACTTGCTATTATTTTGTGCTATGAAAGTTAAATCAATTATTTTTCGTATTAAATCATAGGAAAATGAAGAGTTTGAACTCACTAATGATGTCCTTATCATGAGTCAGTTCTTCATTCAACTTGGAGTTTCAATTATCCCAGTTTCTACTATTTACGTAAGTAATAAACTCTTGGTTTTATTTATTTCTCATTTTTTTTGTTACATATACAAATGCAATTATGCAAAATTAGTTTAATTGTTTTGACTTTCTTTTTGTTTGAAAAGAGCCTCAACGGAGATGTGATTGATTGTATTATCCGAGCGGATCAACCGACCTTCGATCACTAACTCCTGCAAAACTATATAATTCAAGCATTTGTTAACTAGAATAAGTTATGTAGGAATATCTCCTTGGAATAGTACGAATGGGGAAAGACGTACAGAAAAATTGGCAAGTGTGCCACGAGACCGGAGAAGAGTGTCCGGCGAGGACGATTCTGTATGAGAATGGATCTGTTTCTCACAAAAGCATCGTCCAAAGGTTCCAAACAAACACTAGGTCTCCAACAAAGCCATTGTCGGACACAAGATTATCGTTGTTATGTTATATGTACTTTTGTTTTTGTTTACTCAGCCAATATTATGAAAAACACTTTAAGACAATATTGCAAATAAAAATACATAATTACACTTCAACATCTTTATAATAGACAAAAAAATAACATTTGGGCCGACAAGTTTAATAGCCCATGGTCTATGGTTTTCTACTATGACTTTACAATATTATATTTAGATCCAAAAATGAAATAACATACAACTTTGAAATCTTACATAAATATGGGCTTGACAAAAATTTAACTTTTGGCTGAAGACAATACTTTTATTTTTTTCACCCTATCCATTTGATTGTTAGAAGTATTTGTTTAAAATCTTAACTTTGACTATGTGAATTTTGTTTGTCAGTTTTTAAAGAAATTTTACTTATGTTATGCTCATTTCTTGCTTTTTTTTGCTTAATTTTTGCTTACTTTTGATCAATTTGTTTCTCTTGATTATTTAAATTATTTCAATAAACATGATATATTAATAGATGCGTAGTCACTATATTAATAGCCTATCAGGTTTGGATTTTCGTACAATCTAATGGACTCTCAGCTGGGTATCAGATGAACACTGCTTGGAAATTCTCCAAATAGGTTACAGTCTTCAAGATTTAGCCATCTTAGAGACTACATGTTTGAAAATTCATGGGAGATTTATGAATAAATGTTTACGAAACTCATATCCAATTCTCTAAGGTTTCTCAAGTTTCGAGCAAGTAGATGAAGAAAAGAATTATAAATTGATAGAGGCATGTAAAAATAGCCCAAAGAAGAAAGATGGAGAGACAACAACTTGGTTAGCTGAAGAAGCTTGGTTGGAATTTTGTTCTGAAAGTGAAGACCAAAAGAGGTCAAGTCTTTCTTGTTAGAAACTTAAGTCTCCAAAACAGAAACAGAGTAAAACAGAGAGAAAATCAACTTCGTATTGATCGTGATCAATACGTAACTTGAATGAAAAAGAACTTCTGTTTTATTCAATAGAAAAGACAAAATGAACAACTTGTGTTCCAGTAATACAACTTATATTTAAATAGACTTCAATCGGGTTTGAAAGTTAAGAGATGCAACTCTTCTTTCTTGTGACCCTTAAGACATAACTGTCTAAACTTAATAGACACGACTCTTTAACCAAACACACACTTTGACTTAACATACATAATTACTTATATAATTATTAGACATACTAAACTCAATTATCGATCAACATTTCTAACCCCACAAGTTTATCAAACTGAGCTGGGATTGGCGAACCGGAAAAATTGTTGTAACCAAGGTTCAGATCACGCAGGTGACGAAGTCTAAAAAGACTACTATTGGATTTGAGCTTGCCATGGAGGAAGTCGTCACTAAGGTCTAGCCCAATCACTTTGCCTGACTTAGCATCACACGCCATCCCAAGAATAACAATCACTTTAAATCAACCCAAGTAGTTTTCTGGATCAAACACTCTTTCTTGAACTCAAGAAGAGCATCCCTTTGGTCAGAATCACACAAGTGTTGTGTAGATGAAACAAAAGTGTTTAGAAAAACTTGAAACGAGGAGTAGGAAACAAATGGAACGAAGGATGAACCTCATTTTCTGATTAGATAAGAAAGCTTCAATATTTTTGAAGAAAAAAAGGAAGTTATCGAGTAGTGATGGTAAATTAGTGTTGTAGATATATATAAAAAAAACAAACGCCTGAAGCTCCATTGACTTGATGATTTGAAGTCTTTTAGATTGCGACTACTAAACTCGTCCTTGACGCCAAATGGGCAATCATGTTTAAAATTTTAGAAACGAAGAACAAAACTCGTTCTCAGTGAGCAAAGTAAATTTGAGTTTAGTGAGGGCAAGTAGAAAAATCTATGTCCCGTGTATATTAAGACCATTTTCATCGGTTAGAAACTCAATTATATAAAATAATATTAGTTTTATTAATTTTTTATTATTTATTTTTGAACCAATCAGAATGAAACAATTTTAAAAATGAGTATCCATAAGTTTCTCTCCTATCTTTTCCTTTTTCTAATTTTTCATTTTATTTTTTAGAATTTCTTTCTCCTATATAAATTCTCAATGGAGATGCTCTAAACTAGTCATTCAACTTCACATGAGACTCACCTATGGCATTTTCCCATAAAATGCTTACCTATGGGATACGGGCTTTGCCTTCCATGCCTAATTTGGCCCAAACAAAGATTAATTAAGTCAAACAAGTTGCTAACATGGAAAAACAGCCCATCAGAACAATGACCCATCATGGCAACGGCTCGGCCCAACAAAAATTCTGCTTGGCCCAGTGATATATCAGCTCGGCCCATCTTGGTTCGGCTTAACTCGACATATTCGAAGGGATAAAAAGGAGAAATCGCAAGAGAGACAAAGGAAATTTTAGGTCACCTATAATAGTAGAAGACACTATTGAGAAAAGGGATTCAGACTTAAAGTTATTATTCGTAGAATTTAAGAGAGAATTGTTGTCTAGCTCTTTATCTTTTACTTTCTGGTTTTCCGTTCTGTACGTTCGGTTCTCTGTTCTGTATTTTCAGGTTTCTCATTCTGTACGTTCGGTTCTCCGTTTTGTCCTTTTGGTTCTCCATTATATATTTCCTGATTTTCCGTTATGTACTTTCGGTTCTCCGTTCTGCATTTTTGGTTTTTCGTTCTGTAATTTTATTGTTCTCCTTCATCGTTAATAAAAAATCTACTCCGTTCTCCTCAAACTCCTTAGTTACTTATTGTTAAAACCTCGGTACAAACATTACCAAGTTGTCCTCTGTCCAATTCCAACCTAGAAGAAACGTCAACATTGCATTTTTAAAGTTTGAATATGAGCCAAAAACAAAAACAAAAAAGGAGCAAAACTGACTTGGCGAGGTAGAAAATTTTTGTTCACTACCTCTTCTTCTATGATGTATCAACGAATCTGCTCTATACCTTCTCTTATTTGACAGGCTATATTTGAGTTTTGCTTCTATTCCAATAATGCTTAGCCATGATTTTCAACAATAAAATTACCATAAAAGTTTGTATATAAAAAAAAATCAAGAATCTCGGTCAAAACGATATTGTTGTAGTGAACTGAGCCATTTGTTTGGGAATCGTTTGAGATGGTAGTCAGCGGCAAAACGACGTTGTTCGATGTTCTTGATTTTTGAGTCGCTTTCAATCTTCTCGTGTGTGGGTGAGTTTATATAGCAGAATTATATCCAACAATGTATATTAGGAAAATTATCCTCTGAAAGGCATTCCTTTTTTTTTAGGGTACGTTTTACTGTTTTAGGCAGTTACTTCTAGGCAAGAGTTATGCCATTTAACGAAAAGTATTGCTTGGGATCCAAACAAGCACCATATTTAGGGATCCACCAAGATATCAATGTCCAATGTGGTCATGATTAACTCATGAATGACATCAAACATGATATGATCTAACTCATGAATGACATCAAGCTTTGTAAAGTTGATACTTCTTTTCCACAAGATATTTTTCTCTACTAGCGTTCAAGACTTCGAGCTTTGAAACTAAATGTAACAAGATGAGAGATTAACTAGTTTTCAATTTGGAACCATTCGTTTTTTGACATGATTCTGACAGAAGTAACGTTTGATATTGTCCAAATCAGGTGGTTCGTAAATGATGCTTTGTTTCTGTTTGAACATGCAAATTGTAACCTATGGACCCAAAGTGTCAAAAAGATTAATTTCAAAGTTCATTATAAACACATGTTACAAAAACAGATGTATGCATTGACATGCAAAAGGCCATTAAGTATAATTATATATCTAATTAGAGTACAAGTTTTTTCACATAATTGCCACATCCCTTGAATGACCTTAAAATATTGCATCTTTTATTTTTATAAGGAAAAAAATCTATTAGGATTTCAGGCTCAAAAGGGGTAGTAAAATGTAACAGAAAATTCATCCTCATCCTAGTAATTGGGAATTTGAGGTTTCAAACAACTTTGTTTCTCAGCTGTTGAAGTTGCTCCATAAATCTGTGAGGCTCACCTCTGCATCTGACTCGAACCAGTAATCTGCTTTTAACTGGCAATACACAACCAAAAATTCAACTTAATCGCAACATACGAAATGCGAGACTGATCCCAAAACCCATATCAGTGGATCTAAATACTTACATCAGTATCTGAAGTTACTATTTTCAAGGAAGGAGTGTCTACTCCAACTGGAGCTTTTTGATCAGACTCATTACCCAACTTGTCGCTTGTTTCCGCACTGTCTCCTTTGTATTTGCTGCGATCATGTTTGTTCCCAGTTATTAACACTGACTGACAAATATATAGATAAGACCAGACACAGAGAGTGGAATGTGTAACTAAGTACCTTAAAAGATAGACATCAATCGGCCCCATTCTACTCCTAATCACCATCCGGTACTGTTGCGGAAAACTCATCTATCGTGAACAAAAACAGATGCTTTACTTTGTGACACATTATATTACAACTGTACAGCAAATATGAAAGCATTAAAAACGCTCACCTCATCAGGATCTGGAACTTCGATGTAACTAGCTGTAGGAGCTTTAATTGCTAGTAATGTCTGGTTCTGTATAAGGACTACCAGTTTAGTATGTTAAATAACTGAGGAAAACATAAGATGATTTTCAAGAACTAGTTGGGGAGGACCTGAAACCGTGGGAGACTCGTTATATCTTCCTCCGTCATAAACATGTACCTGTTTATTTCCATCATTGATCTTAGCAACACTCTCGTGTATATACAAAAAGATGAAACTCAAATAAACTGACGAATACCTTCTACAGTAGTCATCTTCCTCCAAGGATCTGAGAGCTTCTTGTCGTTCCCTGGAGATACATAACATGATGATCTTCAAACCATGTGGGAAAGGAACAATGGATAAGTCTCCAAACATAATATAAGAACACAAGCAACCAACCTTATAAGATCATCCAACCTGCTTTCCTCAGATTGCATACTCTCTACTTCTGACTGAAAATACGTAGATATGTAACCGGTCAGTAATGGGGAATTTGAAAATAACTGTGTGAAATAAACTATAAGACAGAAAAATAATGAAATCATGAATTTGACAGATTATTTGCATAGCAGTAAGTTCTACGACAAAGAAAACACGTGAAAATGCTTGTCACAATGAACCTTAAGCCTAGAAATTTGATCTCCCAGGTCCTTTTGTCCAAGATTGTCAGCACCCCTGCATCAATAGCGCATACACAAAGTCAGACGAACTCAAGCTATATACGCTGCAATGTATCCAAGAAAGAAAAAATTTGTGTACTTACTTCCAGCGGATATGATTCTTTGTAGTTTTCTCTATCAATCCAATTCCTTCAAGGACATTTGTAATATCATATATCCTTCTTTTTTGTACCTGTTAAGAGGGATCGCAGGAACACGTAAGCACATAAGAGGAGATCCTAACAAGCTGATGAAGATAACTAGGGAGATATCAAACAGTTAAGGCAAGGGTTATAAAGGTGAGTGATCTTTTTAGTCCACGTTCTTAATTAGATCTTCTACGAGTTGAGACATACATTTTTAACTTAAATATTAAGATACATTTAGCATACCTCCAAAACAACTGCACAATAGTTAAGGTCAAGTGTTCCATCCTCAGCTTCCTGGATCAACTTCACGAATTTTTTTGTCAACAACCCTATCAAACAAAAGAGACACCGATACAATTACAGTTGTTATCTCCATACAAACATGAACCTTAGTAAACAGAACTATTAGTTACCTAAAGAACTGTCATAACGGCAGTTAATACTAGCTCCATTTAAGCCACCATTTTGCACTTCTGCACAAAAAAACTCATTCACAACAATGCTGAATACAAACAGATTCTTATTTTCAATACATATCACATTCTAAGAGCTAGCCAAAGAGATTGATCAGAAAAAGCAGATACCGCCATTCGCCATTCGTTTCCCAGCCTTTAACAGTTTAGTACCACCCTTTGACTTGTTGTATACACGTTTAACATTTTGAGGAGACGACTCTTGTTTCACTATTACTTTAGCTATATCTATGCTTTCTCCTCCAGACATGTTGGCAATAGATCCAAGCTGAATTCGATGATTCTTTCTACTCTTCTGCTGCAAATTAAGAAAAGATCAACTCAATAGCATTACAATCACCAAAACGAATCTAAATTCGCAAATTGAGATTAGAGAATTGAAAGCTAGAGATCCAATTTTGGATTAAGTTTCCCTTAATGAAACCAAACTTCATTCAATTTTTGTTTTCGCGAAATTTGGGAATCAGAATTAAACCTAGCTATCGCAAAATCAAGTTCGGAAATGGAATCAAAATCAAAGAAGGAATCTACGAGGACTTGAGTAAACGAAGAGACTCACAACTTTCTGAGTGATTTGAGAGTAAGAATCGTCCCAGTGAGGTGAAATTAGAGGAGACAGTTGTGAATTCGGAAGCGATTGAGAGACTGAGAAAGGTCGATTCGTTGAAGAAGGAGTTAGAGAAGAGTAACGAGGATCAGAGGAAGAGATAGATTGAAGTAATTCGAAGCGAAAAGGAGATCGGTGATGGTAAGAGAGAGTCGGATCTTCGCCTGAGTTTGATGTCGCGGCCATGTAACGGCGGTGTATCTCCGGTGGTAGAGAAGATGGGATTTAGAGTGATTTTTTGAAGCGATTTTGGAGAATCGTGATTTAGGTTTTTGTGGGGGAAGATGAAGAAGGAGAAGAGGGAAGATGGAGAAAAAGATGGAGAGAGAAGAGAGGAAACAGCGGGAAGAAGAGGAAGGGTAAAAGTGTCTTTTTGTTGTATTAAAAAGATTAATATAAGAAAGAAATATTGGAATTATGTTAAAAGAGCGGTGGGCGAAAGAAGTTGGAGAGAGTTTCGAATTCTGCCTAAGCCCCGCCTAACTTCTTCCGCTTATTATTTTACTCTTTTGACTATTTGTTGGGCTTGGTCTTGGGCTTGGTCTTGGGCTTGAATTGGGCTTAATAATGTTACGACGTTTACATATCTTCTAGAGCTTCATACTTTGTAGCTTTATGTTAATGATCGACATTCATGGTTCACGAATCTATAAATACGGAGTCTCGGCATTGCTAGATTGAGTTTACAGGGGAGTCCTAATCTCCGAGGTCCATCTGCACCAATAAACTCTATGAACGGCCCAAATTTGGTCCAGTTATCATACCAAAAAGTAGTTTAGAGTTCATGGTCTTTGCCAAAAGGTAGAAATTAGAATGAATTTCTAAACCCATGATTCATTTTGTTTCTCTGGTATCATTTTTCTAGCTTTTTTTCTTTAATATTTTCATAAAAACAATTGAAGAATGAAGAGTGCTTCTGCATAGTTGAGTACTTGAGTAAGTGATATCTAATTAATATCAAATTATGTGAAAATTATACCATCTTTTATGAAGTCGTACTATATATGTATATATGTTTTTTTGTCTATCTTAATATATGTTTATGGGTCTGATTGGTAACCAAAAGTTGTTAACTCTACTACAGGTATTAAGCTGTACAATAAACTAAGAGTAAAACTTTGTAACGCTTAGTACCGTTTTGTAAAGTGGTTACCAATCAAAACCTATATTAGGTTATAAGGAAGCGATGGGTGCATTGACGACAAACACACAAACTTGGTGTATAGCGCTACACAAGGGACTGTTTTTTTTTTCATTGTATTATTACCAATTGCATCATGTAACAAAAATAGGAATTCAAAATACTGAATTAATTAATCATGATTTTGAATAAACAAAACATATTAAAGGAATGTAAATATAATTGAGTTATTTCAAAGAGTTTTCGTATCGCATAAGTTTGATACCTTAACTTGTTTTCGTAAAACTGGACAAATATGACGAGAAAAAATCCCTTCATGATATCATGATGGCTTAAATCAACGTAATTTCCATTAGTTTAGATCTGAGAGACTGAAACATTGGTGTACCAAACAATGTAAAACACACATTTTCGTCCCTATGGCATGTGACAACTTTTTAGCCAAAAAAAAGAAAGAGTATTTTATTTAGAAAAATATTTGTGAAGACATATTATCCACATTTTTAAAATTTATTGTAGCCATGGATCAGAAAAATTATATTATATTTTAGTTTAACTGTGACAAACAAACAAAACAAGATTATCCATATAAATGTAAGTTCGTCTAGATATTCATACAGAAAAAGTTTGTCTAGTTGCATTTTTGTTGTCCTAAATTTCAAGTGCACTAACGCGAAATCTACTTCACTTGTCATGGTGCAGTAAGAAAAAAACAGTAAATAAAAAATGAAAAAAATATGGAAACACTAAAAAAGAATTTACAATAGTCGATAGCATTTTTATTTGTTTACTTTGGTTCCTTTTTTCTACTTTTATACAAAAGAAAAGGTGAGGAGGAATTTATAGCCTCTAAAAGTGATCTTACAAGTTATCTAACGTTGTTTTTTTGGTAAGAAGTTATTTTTATTATAACTCCTACCATTTAGGTAATTAACTTCCTTAGGCTTAAGAGTTTTCTACAACTATTAGATTTTAACCCGTAGTACACCATGAAGATTTTTTTTTTTAAAATTAGTATATATAAAAGTTTGAAAATTATATCTATCTATAAAATATTTTTATTTTATATTTTATAATTCTTATTAAGTAACGTTCTTCCAAACCCGTCTCGCCAAACCTGTCCTATAAAAAAAAAAGACGTACACCGCTAATTTAAATAAATAATTAAAATAAATATTTTACAGGATTGCAATTGTATTTTAGTTTGTTAAACAAATTTTTGTTTTAAATAGTTGTCAAAATCTAGTTCAAATTTTGGAGAAATAAGATTTAGTGAATTGATAAGAAATGTATTTAGGTGTGTTTTGCTCATTTTAAGAGATTGCAATTGTATTTTGGTTTGTCAAATATTTTTTGTTTTAAATAGTTGCCGAAATCTAGTTTAAATTTTGGAGAAATCTGCGTGATATATGGATTGGAATACATTTGGAATATTTTTCGTTTGTTAATCAATTTATTGCCAGAAAAAACAATAATTAAAAGCCAGTGGCAACAATTGTAAATAAGTTCTAACTACAGGATTTATTTTACAAAATAGCTGCAAAAAAATGTAGATATAATAATATTTACTACTATATATTTTTCCGTATCCTACATTAATATTAGTGAAGCTTTGAAATCATTATAGAAGTTCATCAATTAGACCTCTTTTGAATTGAATTCAGTTTTGATTATTGGGATCATTGATTTATAACTACTCTTGACTCAATATAGTGCGTTGGAAAAATTATGTATTTGTAATTGTTCGCATAGTCGTTGTTAGACAAATATCCTACATAACTTTTCTTTTTCCGCTCCGTGGAACGAAGTGGACACATGTATAAATGCATGTACATTAGTGGCCGGCATGTGTGCGTATTTGTTGTATAATACATTACAAAAATAAACATAAGTATATACGGAAAAGGGATCTACGTTGAGAGAGTAGAGGACAAAGCGAATAAAGGTAAGACATGTGAGAGAAGAGGCCATGTTTTGCGGCAATATCACGAGGGCCACTATGTGTAACTTTATGATCTCGATGTTTATGTGCTGATGTCTTGGCTTCTCCTACTTGAACTTTAGCTTCTACCGCACCTTCTACTCCGAGTATCTTATACTTTTTTCTTTATCACCAAAGACTTTTTAGGCATTACCAAAAAAAAAAAACATTAGGTATATTTTGGACCATTTAAAAAAACATTTCAAGTTTTATATATCGAACTATTAACAACACAGGAGAACCTATATTTTCAACCATTACATTTTTATTATGATAAAGATTTTGAACTTTTAATTTCCATGTCACATTTCCCTTTTGAATATTATGGATCAGTCATACATATATAAGTATGCAATTACTACTAGTCTAATTTGGTCTAATTAGATAATAAGTATTGAGCATATCATATTTATATAGTGAAATACTGGATAATATTAAGATTTACTCATTTCTTACAAGCTAGATTTATATAATTTCAATTAGATGGGGAGTGAGAACTTATGTACACTAATATAACATTTCAGTCATATACAGTACATGTTCACCATGTCTTTATATGGCATAATATACTCTTGAATATCAAGCTAGCTGGTAAAGTACGTTTACCCTTTTGATTTTAATAGAAAGTAACTTTAAAGTCGTTCGCAAATGATGAATAAGATAAGGATAATATGTGATGAAAATACCGAGTTGCATGCATGTATTTGCAATAAACTAAAGTACTGTTCCGTATATGTTTAGCCAGTTTCACTTTAGTATAATTCCATGATTTTTTGGGTCAATTTTGATTTTTAGCATACAAATATATTTATAATGCTATAAAACTTGAAATGTTTAGTGGAGAGCTTGAGTAATCGTCTATATAGTTTGTAGATACTGGTGCAGTTTTTCTGTATTTATTGAAGTCAATTAGTTGATATATTCTTATAGATAAATTCTGTGAAAATTTGATAAAACATTGCTGGTACATTGAAGACATTATCCACAAAGACTAATTATTAGGTAATCAAGGAGAGTGATCTCCCACAATTGTTTTTCATTGTCCAAAAAAAAAAAAAAAAAT
>Ga0041059_1002972_pt1 | contig 12072 bp, 10 predicted proteins | sample AraColnosormetaG_FD_56232 | JGI IMG/M metagenome (GOLD analysis project Ga0041059, IMG submission 56232) | Arabidopsis roots microbial communities from North Carolina, USA - Col MF nosort | ecosystem: Host-associated > Plants > Roots > Unclassified | place: USA: North Carolina | collected... | reverse complement strand
GATTTTTTTTTTTTTTTTTGCCGGCACTCAAGAAATAATTAAAACCTCAATCATGCAAGGAATAAAACAAAATAACAAATATAGAGAGCCTAGTTGTGTTCAATTATCATTAATTAACACATATTCATGCATGCACATATACTTAACCGCTTATATATTTAGTCCAAAACCACGTGCAAACTAAACCAGAAATAATTACATAATACTATATAAACCTTTATTATTCAAATTCATGCAACACTAAAGACATCATACTTTTGAATATTAAAAAAATGCTAGGTTGGTTATGCCAAAAAGAAATGTTAGGTTGGTCGAAACCTTGAATTGTTCATATGGCACGTACTGGGAAAAAGCATGTGGTCCAATCTAGTTATTGATAAAATCGTTTTATGCTATTTGTTTATTCATCTTAAATATTTGACAGTTTCAGATAAAGTAATTCTTAAGCTAAGATTGTCATGGCAATAACTGAGATCAAATTTATTTGTTATTTCTCTTTTATAAATAACATATAGATGAATGATAAGTATTTTGCATGGGCTTGAAAAGTGCTAGTTCAAAACCAAAGCCCAAGATCTTTTGCATATGTAGCAAGAGGAAGAAAAAAGTAGGTTGTCAAATTTGTACGTTTCGGAAATCATATTTTTTTCTTGACTCAAACATACTACTACTAATGTATTACAAACTAGCAAAATACAAAATGTGTTGAAAATATTTGTGTCAATGACCGTAACAAGCCAGTCTGGAGTACTAATATCAACAACAACTTCAAACATTGTAAACTTAGATACGGTTCGAGATTCAAGAAAAATATCATCTACTTATTTGATTTCAAAATGATAAATTCAATTCAAATTTATAATCTGTTGAATATTGGTGTAGATAAATTAGAAATACATGGGTCTATTAATGAGTAAATTAGTAAAAGTATAAATATAGAAAATACGATTGTTTAATACACTAAAATTAATTTGAGTTATTTTTGCGGTTTGAAGTGAGTTTTTTTATAAACCGAATTTTCTTAAAACCCAATAACTCGACCGGTTTAACCCGAAGACACTGTATCCCAAGGCTACAGAAACACATTCATAAGCATAGAAACATGTAATTGTAATATATAAATATTAAATATACTTATCATTTATGCAATAAAAATACATCAAATCCACATATACAGATTTCAATAAGAAAATCATCCAAAACTGTTTAACTTTCTGCATGATGTTTTGATCAAACCACAGTATTCTAGAGAAAGCAGCAGGAATATTTGTTTTTTCATCTTGGTCAAAATGTTACTTTTTGCAAATAGTAAAACTGGGTTTCCTATTTTCTTCATTTTTTGACAAAATTTGATCCCTCCTTTTTTTGTTTCCTTTAGCATCATTTCGTGTTGGGAATTTTCAAACAGTGTATGTTACTAAATTTTTTCCAATATTTGGCTTAACCAAATATTTTTATATTTGGAAGTATGTGTGTATACTATATATTACTAGAAGAAAAATAATTGGTAGTACTGTGTTTAGATAGAAAGAAGTGGGGGAATGCTTGAGATTCGTAGCGTGTATGGGTTATTGTCCGTGACATTTCAGAATTCGTCAGACTCGGATAAAGACGCAACTTCTGCTTTTTCTGTCTTATTACAACCCTTAAAATTTCTCACTTTTTTTCCCCTAGAAACTATACAAACAATGAAGCTCTTGAGTCTTGATTAGTGCTAGCACAAAGTCGCAACAACGTCGGATATAGATCGTGATCAAAGTTAGAGCTTATTCGATAATCGATATACTATAAGATTAAAAGGACGTTTGTAAAAACTAATAATAGTATTTTTGTATTCAATTTGCTAATATAACATTTTGGTAATTTTTCATTGCCCAAACAATAACGTTTGTAAAAACTTACATTCAAAAAGAAAAAAAAAAAATCCTAACTTTGGCTTACAAAATACCCTTAATGGATGACTAGAAACTAGCAAAAAGATTAAAACTTATGATATTTTTTTCATAACCATTTGTAATTTTGCAAGATAATGTCTGAGAATACATGATTCCATTTCTTTCATTTTCATATAAAAACAAGATGACAGTTCTTGACGAAAACTTTAAGAAATTTATTGAAAGTTTGAGAAGCTTTTGAAAGCGTTTCAAGAAATTATAGTTTATTCAATATATCGGTCGAAACTTCGTCTAATTCATTGGTGAATTGTAAATCCACACCTTGAGTACTAGTATTATTTGATACAATGATAAATTAATGTCCATGAACATTATAACAATTGGACGTAAATCCATTACTATGGTCCATTGATCATGTTTTCACATACTCTAAATCTAGACTATAAAGAAATTCTGATTTCATGCATTTGTAAAATTATTATAGCTCATCCCTATATTATATTGTTATTGCCCAAGGAGACAAGCTAGTACCACAAACCCATCTCACTGTGGTCATCATCCATAAGGCCAGGTCGTTGTTTAGCCTTGTTTTTCCTTTCTTTTGACACAAAATAGTTGTAATCCATGACTTGTCCACATGTCGTTAATTGATTGGCCAACAAAAATCATAATATCATATAAAAAGTTAAAATGCACTTTAGTTTAGTTTTTTTTTTTTTTCAGTTTGGAACAAAAACCAATACAAAGTTGGAACTGAGAAACGGACTACAGATGAAGCTGGAATCCTCAAAAACGAGAGAAACAGAAACCTCGAACCTTTAACCCTTATTGTCCGGAACCACATTTTTACTCTTCTAATCTCTACTCTCTAAACATATACTACTTCTATTTCTCAAAATTAATCTCCATTTTTGTTTCTCTTTTTTATCTTCCCTCTAGTGTCTACTTGTATCAGCTACTTAACCTTTTGTGCGCATGCTTCTCTTTCTTCTGTTAACAATCTCTCTCGAGCCCCTTTCACCGTCAGTGACAACAGAGAGAATCACAGTAATAATTTTTACACAAAAAAGATTTCTCTTCTTCTCTTATCATCTCTCTTTCAATCACTTCTCGTCACTATCGTTTTGCTTTTGTCTCCTTTCACTTTTTTAAACTCCCAATTGCGAATATTACCCGTTGAGTTCTCATTTCGTGACACTTCAACTTTTTCCATTCTTCTTAAAAAGCTCTGTTTCTTTCTTTCTTTCTTCTTCCACTGTTGTGTACCATTGTCGTTTTCTTGATTCTCCACCTGTCTTCTTTCTTTCCTTATTCGTGTTCACTAAGCTTTTTTTCTAATCTTGTTGTACATTCATCTCTCAGAGATTCCCCAAATTCACAAAAGCTGAGAACTCAAAAAGAGAGAGTTTTGTTTCTCTGGTTGTTTGATTATGTGATAAAGTTTTGGAATTTGAGGCAATGTGTCTCTAAAGGAGACTTTTTTACAGTGTTTGAGATTTCTCTGAAACTTGTGGGGTTTGTTAGGGTTTCGTGATGACAGGAGAGTTACAGGAGACGACGGCGCCGTGTGCGGCTATAACAGAGAAACGACCAAATCGACTCGGTGGTTGTGTCGGTGTTTTCTTCCAGCTCTTTGATTGGAACCGACGCTTTGCTAAAAAGAAACTCTTTTCTCGCAAATCACTTCTTCCTGGTTAGTCTCTGTCTCTATCTCTGTCTCTGCCTCATTTTATGTCTGAAAGTGAGTGTTGTTGAGCTTGACTGTAATGAATGAATTGTCAGGGAAACAAGTTTCGAAGAGGTTTGGAGGAAATGAGAAGATGTTAAAGTCTAAGCTTAATCTGGTGATTATGTCTCCATTTTGTTAGAAGTTTATATCTTTAGTTTTTGATTAGAGTAATTGTTGAATTTTTTCTGTATTTTGTGTTGAATTAATAGATTGATGATGAGAACAGAGGAAGTTTCCCAAATCGGAATGAAGTTATGGAGGTTAAAAAGCATGAAATGAGATCTCCTAGTTTAGTAGCACGTTTAATGGGACTTGAATCAATGCCATCTAATCATAGAGACAAAGGGAAGAACAAGAAGAAGAAACCGTTGTTTTCGCAGATTCAAGATACCGATAAATGTGACTTGTTTGATGTGGAAGAAGAAGAAGAAGATAGTGGTGTTGATAAGTTAAGACCACAGAAGATGCAGAGAACGACAGGAGTTTGTGATAGGCGTGTTGCGGTTAAGAAGTTTGGTTCTGAAGCGTTGCAGATTAAGAATGTTTTGACTAGAGTAAGGAAACATCATCAGTATAATCATCAGCATCAGAAACTAGCTTCTCCTGTTAGAAGTCCGAGGATGAATAGAAGAAGTTCTAGGTTGATTGATGCTGCTGCTAGGATTCTTGAGCCGGGGAAGAGAAATGCGAAAGGCGCTATTGCTTATCCTGGTTCTACGGGGATTAGAAGGTTCGAAAATGCTGCGAAAGAACCGGTTGTTTCACCCGAGTTTCAATGTGGTTATAACAATAGTGTTGCTTCTTGTAAATCTTGTGGTAGTTTGGTTGATGTGAATGGTTCGATTCAGGTAGTTCAAGACACTGGAAACAACATGGCGTGTGTTTCTGAATCAACGCCTTTTCAACGGAGTAAAAGAAATGTGTTTTGGAGAAATGAAGATTCATCTGTGTCTGTTTCTGGTAAAGACAGTACTGATCAAATGGTGAAGAAAGCTCTACACCGTGCTCAATTTAAGGATGAAATGTCGCTGCCGGGTTATAGAAACAGATCCGAATATCATAAGAAGGTGTTGCATAGAGAGGAAAGGTTTCCTCCGGAAGCTCGATCTTTCGCCTTACCGAGTAAAAGAAGTTGTTCTTCACCTGCTAATGCTATCAACAGTAAAGAGAAGGACTTTATAGCTATGAATAGAGGTTCAACTAGTAGGAGTCATCACTCGAAGTCCCCGGTTAAATTTGAAAACTCTGATTTGAATCTGCAGAGAAAATCTCATACTAGAGTTGAGGAGTCTTGTAATAGATCAGGATTAAGTACACCTGGACGGAAGAGGAGGCTAGCTTGTGAAAGTGGTCATGGACGAGGAAGTAGTTCTATGAGTCCAGTGTCAAGAAGATTGGATAGTGAATACTCTTGTGCTTGTAGTAATGAAACTGCATTTTCATCACTGAAACTTGGTTCCTCTAATAGACATTATAGCCAATGCTGTAGAGAAACCAAAGAGAGAAGAGGAGTTCAACGCGTTCCCAGACCATCCTTTACGAAAAGGCCACTGCTTGATGTAGGCACTCTCGGGTTGATTCAGCAAAAGTTGAAAGAATTGGCTTCTCAAGAAGAAGATGAGGCCAATGGAGAAAGTGGTTTTCCCAATAAACCAGCTTCTTTGATTCTCCATGAATTGCTATCTTCTTTAGCTTTGCAGCAGCAGCCTTATGTTCGAGATATCGATATGCCTTATCGGGTACGTTTATAATCTGCAAGGACTTCACATTTACGTATTTCTTCATCTCTTTATTCATTATGCTTCTTGATTCTTGCAGAGAAAAGGCAAAACAGAGTTTTGGAGTTCCATTGGAAATGCAAACAGTGAGTACACTAGCCCGGGATCTGTACTCGATGCATCTTTCTCCAATGAGAGCTGCTTTTCGAACAGCTTCGACAATATCTCAGGTACTTACTTTCTGAAATAAATACCGGTTCTTGAAATCTGAAACCTGAAACTGATGTTACGTTTTAAAGTTCCAGGACAAATGAGGCTACCTCTAGAGCCTATAGAACCAGATTGGGACATTCTTGAAGATTATGCGACTTCATTCAAGAATTCAACAAGTGATGGTAATTATCAGGCGATCGCAAGTCTTATCAGCCATGTCTCGAACGTCCTGCGATGTTTAAGCAACACCGGTCTCATATTAACGCAGCAGAGATTCACAATTGCTAGAGAAGTCATTATCCACACGGAGCTATTAGTTGGTACCACTACTACACAAGAGAACTACCTCATTGGACCAGAACTCTTCGACGAACTCATGATCTACGCAGCTCGTTCTGACAATCTAGTCAATCTCCCTGGACTAACTGGAGGGTTCCTAGTAGATGCCATGATCGAACACTTGGAAGAAACAAACATTTCCTGCGGATTGTTAAAGCCATTGACTGCTAAACAAGACGAGCTGATTCGAGGTGTTATTGAAGAAGTTCCAAAGTGGGCTCGGGTTAATATGGATGAGGTTATCGGTATCGAAATGGATCTTGAAACGCATTTGTTTGGAGTTGGTTCAGAGATTGCTTATGAGATTCTTCGGTGTTTAATCGGAGAGTTAGCAACCGATCTTTACTGGTGAAAACTAATCTCTTTTAGAACTAATCAATGTCACCATTTCTTATGCTATTTCAACTATAATGTTTATTAGCTTTCTGATAACAACTATGCAAGTTTTAGTCGTTACTTGTATACAAAATCTATCAATCACAAAACCAAAATCTGAAAAGGACTAATCTTTATCAATCAAAACCAATTAAACACACAAAAAAACAAACTTTGAACACAAATGTTAGAGTTTGGACACAAACAAGAACAAAAGAATCAATAAATTTGTCTGTAACCTAGAATAGTCCGACCACCACCACCGCCGCCAAGTGATTTCCTTCCTCCTCCGCCGCCAATTGATCTCCTTTTTCCTCCACCGCCGTTTATGGCGGAAGCAGCAGCCATTGATATTTTCTTAAGATCATCAACAGCAGCGTAGCTTTTACGCATCATCCCAATACCTTTCTTCTCACCAGCACTCGCTGAAACACTTCCTCTAATCACAGATCCAGCGAAAACGGCGGCGTTTCTACTCTTCATCGACGGTGGAGTAAGTTCTGTTCTCCGAGGAAGCAAATTCGAATTAACTGGTGGTCGACGATTCTCTTTACGAATCATAGAAGAGAAATCAGGAACAGATTGAGCCAACGAAGAAGAAGAAGACGACGACGTTTTCCTCTGATTAGGGTTAAATCCGAATCTCGTCTTCTTCTCCGGCAAAACCCTGATTTCTTCTTCTCTGGTGAACCCAAATCTCACTTGTTCTTCCTTTAGAATCTTCTCGAAGTCTCGTTTCATACGAAGTTTTGATTCTCGTAATCTCGCGTATTCTCCATATCTAGATCCTCTCTCGAATCCGTAATCACCGTTATCAACCAAAAGCTTGAGTTTTTGTTGTGTATCTGACATTGGATTAACAGGAAAAAGCAGAGATTCCAAACTAGGGTTTGAGATTGTATCCTTCATTACTGTGTCGTCTTCTTCTTCCTCACAAAGTTTGCAATTTTGTTTTTTGGATTCGTAACGGTCACAAAGAGAAGAAGAGAGGCTCCTAAATATTTTGTTGTATTTACGCTTTTACCCTTCTTAACGGTCTTATTTTATTCACCGTTGACCAAACCGGTTAAAGAGAGAATTTGCATATTGGTTTATTCATCCTCCTTCGCTTATTAGACAATCAGTAGTAAACAAATTCACCGACTAAACCAAAAATTCCACTAAATACAAATTTGGTTTAACTTTTGAACTTACAAAGCATCAAACAGTTTGGAGAAAGCAGATGCTTGTGTGGATGTGTATCAGAAACTGAGCAAGTCCAAGATTGAGTGGTTAGATGTCAGTTTAGTGGCGGCATTGATTTCAGCTGGATATGTTTCTCAAGCATTGGCTTATAATACTGCTTGCTGTTTGATTGAAAACAATAATAATGCTGATGCAAAACAACTTTTGCTCACTGCCAAGAGATATATAATCTCTTTTCAAGTATATTTGATCATTTAGCATATGTCCTACATGTAATTTTAATACTGCTTATATTTTCCTTAACAACATGTAATGATATCTTCCAGTTCCTATTGAAAACTGAAATCGACTTGGTATGCATCTCAGAAACTAGCTAATCAACTTCTTTCAACACTATTCCTATATTATTCGATTACTAAATAATTGAACCAAAGCTTGACAGAATGATAGGGAAGAAAACTCACATTGCATTTTTTACAAGAAGAATTATATAAAAAAAAAAAGTGAAAGCAAACGCATACATAGAAATATGAGATTTGGTAAGTAAGAGATAAAAATATTCACCAATTTCAACCGAAATTAAGGAAAAAAACATACTCTATAAAAATGAAATCCTAGTAGTATTTTACAGATCTTTACTGGGCCAAAATTATAATCATTCATGGCCCAAGGCTTAAATGGAGGTCCAGCCCAATACCATTCTCTAACTTAATTCCGCTACTCCGATCACTATCTCCGGCGAACCTCCTCATCTCCGGCAAAGAACCACCATGAGTCTTTACTTCTCCGGCCATAGACTCCATGCCACCTCCGTAAAGTCCCCTTCCACCATGAAAGTACCCAACGGCGTTTTGTGACGACATGTGTTCACCGTAAAGCCACTTAGAACTCGAAGAAGAAGGAGAGAGCATCATATGCGGCGGAGGATGCGGCTGAGAGAGGAGGTGAGGCAGCGGCGCGAAGGCGGAGAGAAGCGGATTGGTATGAGGGTGAAAATTATGATGACGTGGCAAACCACGAGTAGCTAACATCTGTGCACGTTTAAGAAGCTGACGCTCTTTCTTGTGAGCGTTTTGGTGACCACCAAGAGCTTGAGAGTTAGCAAACTCTCTACAACAGTATTGACACTCGTACTTACGTGACTCGGATCCTGATCCGGATCCGGGTCTTGGTTCCGATGACTGGTTTTGAACCGACGTCGTTTCAAGTAGGTTTATACCGAAGAGCTTCAAAGAAGATGTTTCAGTCGCCATATATGTGAGCTTATCTATATATGTATATTTACAAAGAGAGAGAGAGAGACAGATTTAAAAGTCTTCTTGAAAATGGAAAGATGAGATTAGAGACTTAAAATGAGATCAAGCTTGAGTTTGCATGTGCATATATTTATATAATTAAGATGAGATTTAAAATAATTATGGAGTCTAGGTTGGTCCACTCACTTTGTTATGGAGTGCTTATGGCATGCATCCACATAGTTTACAATAGGGTTAATGGTTAAGTTTCCGAGTTTTATGGTTCTTTAATACATCTTTAATAATTCTTAAAATTTGGTATATACATATGTGTACGTGTACCACATAATAAACACAAGAATAATATAAAAGCTAGGAAGGTCTACATACCTCGTAAGGCATTGATCGTATATTATATAGTTTTAAGTATAGATAAGCATATACATAATCCCATCATTGTTTAAGTTTTCAACTATGTCACGGGATTTGAAGTATTTTGAACCATTCAATTAGTTGATTGGACATAAAGGAATTTTCTCTTACCATATGGTTTTTAGTTTGTACAAATAATTATTAGATTACAATTTGATTGAATAGATCTTTGATCTACCCACTTAATATAATGATCTATGCATTTGTGTATGATTAATCAGGTTATAATTAAGGTCCCACCAATAATACTTTAATAAACTATAGATTAACATCAAGTTTAAAGTGTTGGCGTGATTGACGTTGAAATTAAGTATTTGTTTAGACATGGCAAGATCTTCCCGAATCTTACTAACTACAAACCTGATTTGATCATTAAACCTTTTTAATTGCTATTATTATTACTTTATATTGATTAAACCCTTTGAAATTTAAGTAAAATAGTTGATTAATTAACTAAGCTTATACTTCCTTACCCCCCTGAACTCATGCATGACCTTTGCTCTTAGGATATTTGGAAACTTTACTTGTCACCATCTTTGTCTTCTTCACACTTTGCGAGTTTGTGTTTCGTTGACAATTGAATTAACCTAAATCATTTTCTTTCCTTTACACCTTCAATACATTAATTGATTCACCTGAACTACCTTATTTTGTTTTTCTTTTCTTATCTATTTAATTTCATGGTCACTATATTATGCTCCCTGTTCAAATAAATAGAGATTTAAGAAAAAATATTCATCAAGATATAGATGTTTTGTATTTCCTATGCAAACTTATGTAACATTTCTGATTTTACCCTTAATTATTACCTAGAGTTAAATCAAGTAACAATTAATATTTAATATAGATAAATGTATATTAGGTTTTGCAAAAGTTTATCAATATGTGAACAAAACCTTAAAAGTCTATCTTCATGAAATGGAGGGAGTATTGAATATTACTAATGGGAGTTTGGTTTTTCGGTTTTTGGTTATTTTGAATTCTAAAAATGTGCCAAATATTATATTAGACTTTGATGGTTCTCATGCAACCACGTTTTGATAGGGGTTAACAATCGTTAAAACGCAAAAAAATAAATAAAACATACGTAGTGATAAATTTTCGTAGCTAATTTCAATAGGTTAGCGATGAAATGGTAATTCAGTTTGCTATTAATTTGTCACAAATATATTTTTGCTACTTGCGAGTATATGACAGATTGACAATATATAGTCAATAGATTTTAACTAATTTCACTTAAAGTTTACTGCTCATGTATCACGCAAATTATGAAATTACAGTAAACATTTTTATCGTCGGAAATTTATAAATTAGTTCAACGTACATACATGGAAAAGAATGTGATAGTGGTGAAATTAACAAATATCAGGACCTTTTACGTTGCAATGTCTTATTTGGCTTCTTGTAGTATAATCTCTTACCTAATCTACACTCTAACAAGATTTTGTCTCAATATTTGGTTTCTTTTACTTTAAAGTTTATTGTTGTTTATGTCTCTTTCGCTAAGGTACGTATTTCAAGTAGAGAAGAAAGGTGTTCATATTCTAGGCAAACACTTCATTAGTCTCTAATTATTTCATCCATTATGTTCACTTTTTGTCTACACTGCAGAAGCATCTTAATTTTTACAAATATCTTTGCAATTATTTTGATTTTATTTGAAGGCCTGTTTTCAGATTTTTGGTCCAAAACTCTTCTCGAACTCAGAACATGTATATAGTGCATGACATGTAATTGTTCTCTGATATTCAGTTCTTAGTGATCAAATCAAAGTGTATAAGTCACGTACAGAATATGAGTGATCAAATTATCAAGCTAGAAGGTTTATTATTAGATTACCTATCTTAGAAAAATGCAAAGTTAAAGCCTTTTTAGTTTGAATTGTTAACTTATATATGCTTATGGTTTCTCTCCTCTACCTTGAAATTCATGAATTTCCAATATCAAAATGGATATTTCTTCACTCTAGCTTGGATTTATTAGTTAAAAAGAAAGTTTATTGTTGATACTGACACCTAAAATTTGGACTAACAATATTTGTGGAACTATTCTTCTCAACGCATTTGTTGAAAATTAGAAACCCAATATATATGAGTATGACAAAAAAAAGAAAAGAAAAATAGCCCTACTACAATTAGATTGACTCTGGATCTTTTTTTGTCAATCTCTTATTAAATCCATGCTAGATAAAGTCCATATCATTTTTAGTCTGCTCTTATTATTGCCCAATTCTCGTATTAGTACGCAGGTCCGAGGCTGTTGCCAAACGTGACGTATCCTTTCTGGGGAGTCAATAAACCCAATTATTGCGGCCAAACAGAGTTTCAACTCACTTGCAAGAACAACCAAAACCTAACTTTAGTTCTCACAAACCTTTCTCTTCAAGTAATCTCTTTTGATTTGGAGAATCAAACTTTAACCGTTGTCGATGAGAGTTTATTCGAGGGTCGATGCCCAAGCATGTCCCTGAACTTCACCGGGGCCAATCAGTTCACAATCGCTCCTACAGTGGAGAAGATTGACCTATTCATTTGTCCTGCTTCTCAGATGGTAAGTCCGCTTTCGGCGTTTACTTGCAGAAAAAGCAACGGGGAAATTGTAACATATTACGCGTTTAAGCCCTCAGATTCTGTTACGGACTGCGTAAAGATGGGAGAATATCCAGTTCTTAGTTCTCTTCTGGATGAGTTTCAGCGGTCAAGGCTTAAATTGAAAGAAGCTTTGGTTAAGGGGTTTGATCTAAGGTTCAACATCAGAGACGATCAATCTTGCAGAGGTTGTTCAAATAGTCATGGAGTATGCGGTTCCGAGCCAGTATCTGGCAGTTTTCAGTGTCTCTGCTATGACAAACTGATACGATTGATGTATCAAGAAGAATGTGAATGAGAGAAAGCAAAAGAAGACACGTGCAAGTGAGGAGGCACGTGAGAAGAAACTTGCTTGAAGAAGAA